>Ga0307379_10001877_pt1 | contig 32006 bp, 16 predicted proteins | sample UN2MG_FD_202237 | JGI IMG/M metagenome (GOLD analysis project Ga0307379, IMG submission 202237) | Soil microbial communities from Risofladan, Vaasa, Finland - UN-2 | ecosystem: Environmental > Terrestrial > Soil > Coastal area > Acid sulfate soil | place: Finland: Risofladan, Vaasa | collected...
CACGACCCATGAAATCCAGCAGAATTTTCGACTCAAAACTGCTCACTCGTCTAATTATAGAGGCAGGCTTTTTTTCGCCTGCCCCCACGTTTAGAATGCTTTGCATTCTGTGGGGGGGTCCTCGAAGGAGTTGTTTTGAATTTGAGTCATTTTGATTTCGAGTTTATGAGCATCAATTATCCAACTTTAGCTCACTTTAGGCACTTTAGGCACTTTAGGCACTCTTTCAATTATAACATGTTTCCAGATGCATCAAATTATGCAAAACAAACCCAATTTTGGAAATGACAAAATGAACCTAAGCGTTTTTATAGCAATGAATTATGTAAATTTATACACTTGGCTATTGGGAAAAACAAAGCCAATTCAAAGCCAATTCAAACCCAATCAAAGCCAATTTAAGCCAATTTCGGGGCCAAACAAAGCCAAAACAAACCCAAAACAAACCCAATCTCGAAACAGTTCCAGGGCTCCAATGAGCGCTCGCGTTTTTAATTCGGGCAAGTCCCGTGACAATTTCCTTGATTTATGCGTCTTAATTTGATATAATGGTAAAAGGAAGAAAATATAAATTCTGTGGAGGTATACTATTGAATCCATGGGTTGAAACTGCGGGTGTTGTTCTGGTAGCTTTGTTTGGTGTTTTTCTTGGCAGAGTCTTTTCAGGTCTTCGTACATCCTATTGGTTATTAGGATATTTTCTGCCATTTTCACTTGTCCTTATAATGGTTCTTACCAGGTACAATAACGAGCTGCACTTTGTCCGGCCGTTCAGTTGGATTGTAGCAGGGCGGATTAAGTTTATCATTTTATCTTTAGCTGTTTCAATGGGTCTGACCGTTCCTCTCTCACGTCTGCCGCATAAATTCGAAAAAATTCTGGTTTGCGTCCTGATGGTTGGGGTCGTAATCTGGTACTCGGTTTTGCCTTTTCTTGTTCCGGCTTTGATTAAGGACCATCTTTCGAATATTAAAACAAGGCTTGGTTACAATGGCGTCTGCTTTCAGAGTACGGATTACACCTGTGGCCCGGCAGCGGCGGTAACAGCTCTTGGGAAATTAGGTTTGTCCGCCGAAGAGGGAGAATTAGCTGTACTTTCTCATACCAGTCCTGTTGCAGGAACACTTCCTGCCTGCCTTTCCTCAGCGCTCCAAAATCGTTATGGCCCAGCTGGCCTGAAATGTAAATACCGTCGCTTTGATTCAATTGAGCAGCTCAAAAATGCCGGCTTTACATTAATCATGGTAAGGGACTCGTTCCTTCTTGACCACTGTCTGGCTGTCCTGGAAGTCTCGGACAACACAATAACTGTGGCCGACCCTATGGCAGGTATGATGTCAATACCCTATGAACAGTTCAGGAAAATCTGGCGATTTTCCGGCATTGTATTAGAGCGGGAACGTTCTCAGAGCATCTAAATAAATCCTACGAATTCCAGCTTTTTCCACGATCTGAATCAATTGCTGTTATTCGATGCGTTTTCTGTAAAGCCGGGTTTGCAAAGCGTTATTCCAGCCGGTCCAGTTTGAATCGCTCATATCACTTTCAATCGACGTGGTTACCTGGTTTATTTTGGCATCCAGGTCATCGATATAATAGACCATAAATGCCTCAGGCGTTGCCGGAAGTTTTGGCGAGCCGAATTCATATTGGCCGTGGTGCGAGAGGATAATATGCCCGATAGCATCCAGTACTGTTTGGTCGATTTGTGTTCCCTTTGTTCTCAGTGCATCTGCCTTTTGATTTATCATAACCAGGCTCTTGGAAATATGGCCTATTAGCTGTCCCGAATCGGTGTATGAAAAGGCCATATCATAAGAAAGCTCTTCGATCTTGCCGATATCGTGAAGAAAGATGCCTGCCAAAACCATGTCAGCCTGTACGTCCGGATAAAGCGGTAATATCGCAACGGCTACTCGCAGCATATTGTGGGTGTGCTCCAGCAGTCCCCCGATATAGTTATGATGCATTTTTATTGCAGCCGGCGTATTACAAAACTTTTCCATCAGCTCGGCATCAGCAAGGAACGCCCCGACCAGGGCCTTCAATTGTGGATTTTTGATCCGGCTTACTATCTTTTTTATATCCTCGAACATCTGCTTAGTGTCTTTGTCCGTTCGTGCAAGAAAGTCATCTATGCAGACATTGCTTGCATCGACGGTGCTGATATTATTTATGATGATTTGCAGGTTGTTCTGGTAAAGCTCGCTTCGACCCTGTATGTGAACAAAGCCGGGTTTTGGCAGCGCCTTATAAATCGTTTCAGTTGCCTGCCACATCCGACCGTTCAATTGTCCGCTTTGGTCCAAAAGAAACATCGCTATATATAAATCGCCTCGTGCGGTGCTCCGCAAAATCGGGTCCTTCACAATATAAATATCGTCGATTGTTTCTCCCGGTTCGATCTCGTTGATGAATTTATGTGCCATTGGATACTCCGTAGCTGATTATTATTGTTTGATATTTGCGCCCCAATCATATTCTCTGGCTGGTCTTTATGCAAGCTTTGTTATAAATTCTATAATTAATAATCTAATATGGAGACTGACAAAGCGGTTTTTTTCTGTTGATAGCGCCGAATGCAGACTATATCATTTGTTATATGCTTTTTCCGACGCATGGTATAAAGGCAAAGTAATTAGGCACTGAAGCTAACCTGAGCTTTGTTATTAAATGAAATATAATCCAAAGAAGGTCCTCATGGTTGATACCTTTGCTACTTGTCAATGAGGGAGAGCGTCATGGCGGGATTCCTCGAAATCTTTGGACTTATACTGGCGTTTTTGGATTTTTGGAACCTTTCTCGCTATTTGGAGCGATTTCTTGATCGGTGTCGCGAACACCTGAGACCCTATATACATAATCCATTATCACCTGAAGGTCGTGCCGTCTTTGGACGGTTCCTAGAATTTGCCCTATTCATGGCTATTGTGTTCTTTGTCTTCGGACTCATCTCGTATAGTCCCTTTCAGGCAATCGTCGTTGCTCTCAAAGCCGCGGCTATTATTATGGTTCTTCCATTAATCACCCTTTTTGGAGCTACAGTGTTATATTTGCTGATGCATGTCCTTAATCTGCCACCATCGGGAACCGTAGGTTCCATTGGATTAATAGTTACATTGTTGGGATGCTTGCTCGATTATGTAGGAAACGCCGGTTAATTATTGGCTTGGTTGTTGTTATTCTCATGTGGCTTCTGTTTTCCATAGTAGAGATCAACTATGGCCTTGTGATAATACTATTCTTAGCTCTTGTCCCAGTAGCATTGATAATACACCACGTTCCTCGTGCTGGTGGTGTGTTATTATATGTTGCGGGAGGCGTCATAATCATTGGCGCATTTGTTATGCTTATAGGGTCATACCTCTCGGCACACTTTTCCGATACAACCTCTTGTTATCACTGCGGGGCTGAGGCCACGATTTTCGAGACAGGAACATACATATCCAGTAAGGGTGAAGTTCAGAGAACTGTGGGGTTGTGCATAAACCATCGGGGACAATTTCCTGAACATCTGTCAGTATTGTATGATGCAAAATCAAAATATCGCGGTGCTGGAATCATCTGGACCGTTTTTCTCTTTCTGCTTATGTTCGGACTGTTCTTGGTCGGCCTCGGAAGCACGAAATCTGGAAAACGTGGAAGAGTTCGTAAAGATAGTTATTTTAACTGGTATTGGGAGTATCATTAAAAAACGATGCTCTCAGGGACCGTAGAATGGACAAACGGGATTTGTAGGCTATCATAAAAAAGACCTCATGGAATTCCACAAGGTCTCATGCCATAACATTAGCTGGCAATGTTGGCTTTTTCGCCAACTGTGAATGCAACAAAAAAGGCACTTGGCTATTTCAAACCAAGTGCCTCAACACCAAGTATAACACCAAGTTTTTCAGGCGTTCAGCAGATATTTTTCATATCTTTTTGTATTCTGACGGTTTATAATCATCCTCAAAGTTTACACAATTAGACACGGAATCCAGTTCATTTTATTTGGATAGGAGGCCTCTATGAGATACCGGGAACATTACAGCATACCCCTAAGTAGTATGAGAACAAAACACACGGAGCAATTTCTTATTCCGGTGCTTATAACCTGTGTTCTTGTTTGCAGGGTGTCGATAGCAGGGGAGATGGTCCCTTTCGTAATTCCTGCAAAACCAAATCCCGACTCGCTGATTGCGGTTACTTCATTTGAGCCTGTCAGGACCGACAGTAATCGTTTGCAGGCAACTGATGGACACTTCTATCGCAGCGGCGAACGGGTAAGGCTTTGGGGCGTGAATCTGTCATTTGGGGCAAATATGCCAAGGCATGAGGATGCCCCATATATCGCCGCACGTCTGGCTGCGGCCGGCGTCAATACCGTCCGGTGTCACCATATGGACAGCGCACGATGGCCCCGAGGATTGTGGAACGCTGAGGATGGTAAGACTATTAGCCCTGAAGCGCTGGACAGGCTCGACTATTTTATCGACCAACTGGCCCGCTATGGGATTTGTGTCAATATCAATCTGCATGTTGGCCGGGCGCACAGCGAATATCTGGGCCTGCCAAAAACCAACCGTCAATACGATAAAATATACAATATTTTTACGCCTGCCCTGGTTGATGCTCAGAAACAATTTGCCCGCCAGTTATTGACACATATCAATCCGTATCGAAAAGTACGTTACGCAGATGACCCAGCTGTGGCTTTTGTCGAGATTACTAATGAAAACAGCTTCTTTATGTGGGACAGTGAGAATACGCTGCGGACACTTCCGCAGTACTATGCAGATATTCTGCAGAAAAAATTCAATGCCTGGCTTACAAATCGCTACGGCTCGGATGAAAAACTGGGAAGGATTTGGTCTGAGGGTGCCGGGCCACTCGGAAAGAACCTACTGAAAAACAGTGGCTTGCAGATGAGCACCCCAGGCAGTAGTGCTCCAACAAGCTGGAACATGGAGCAGCATGCCGGATGCAGAGCTTCTCTCTCACAGCAGCGCTATCAGTCTAAAAACTCGCTCTGTATTGATATCGACAAGGCCGATGACACTGAATGGCACCTTCAGTTTAACCATGGAGGCATATCATTAAAGGCCGGGCAGTATTACACCGTAGTGTTTGAAGCTGCCGCTGATGAACCGAGGAAGATAAATTGTTCTGTCAGTCAGGGCCATAGCTCCTGGAGCAATCTGGGCTTATCACGAGATGTGGAATTAAGCCAAAATTGGCAAACATTTCGCTTTGGCTTTGTTGCCAAATCTGATGACGACAATGCCCGCTTGAGTTTTGCCTTTGGTACGAGTAAAGTCCCGGTTCGCCTTGCCAATGTCCGTTTTCATCCCGGCGGCAGGGTAAGTTTACAGAAAGGAGAATCCATCAGGAGCGGAAGTGTTACTGTTTTCGCCGACAATGAAAGCCCAAACCGTACTCTTGACAGGATGCAGTTCCTGGCTGAGACGGAAAAGGCTTACTTCGACGGGATGCAAAACTTCATCAAAAAAGACCTTGGCTGCAAGGCGCTTGTAACCGGAACGATTGTCTTTGGGCCTTTGGGGCTTTATACCCAGAGCGATATGGATTTTATCGACACCCATGCTTATTGGCAGCACCCCAGATTTCCCGGAAGGCCGTGGGATAGTGGCAATTGGATTGTAGAGCAAAAACCGATGACGGACTATCCCGCCGAAGCAACCCTGTTTCGCCTGGCTGCTGCGCGTCTCGGCGGTAAACCTTTCACTCTCAGTGAATATAACCATCCCGCCCCTCTCGATTCACAGGCAGAGTGTGTTCCTATGGCAGCTTCTTTTGCGGCCGCCCAGGACTGGGATGCTGTATGGTTATATACATACTCCCACGGTACCGACGATTGGTACCGAGAGAATATGAACAGCTATTTTGATATAGACACCAACCCGGCCAAGTGGGGTTTTATGCGTGCCGGTTCAGCTATATTTCGAGAGGGGCTGGTTAAACCGCTTGAAGGTTCTATGGTTGCGATGTTCAATCAGTCGTCAGATTTGGTGAATCAGCTTGCTCAACTACATATTAAAAATGACCGGAACATGCTGGATGTTGTTACCGATGTGTGTGGTGCAACACGTCAGAGCATACTAAGCAACGTATTGTCCCTAAGTCTTAAGCCTTCCTCCGGTGTTGAGCGAAAAAATTCGCCTTCTGTTACAGGATTGAGATGGTCGGTTGAAAACGGCAGGGGATTATATTATGTCGGCTCAGGCGCGGGCGTTCTGGCCGGAGATACTTCCAGATTCGAACGATGCCAAATAGATGATCCTGCATTTGCGGTAATTACAGCTACCCCGCTCGATGGCCTGCCCTGGCCGCAAAGCAGCAAGATTCTTATTACTGCATGTGGCAGGTGCGAAAATGTTGGCATGGAGTTCTCCCAGGACAGACGGACGGTGGGGCGTCAATGGGGTCACGGACCGGCGCAGATTGAGACGGTCAAAGGAACAGTAGAAATAGCGAGAGGAAATTGGACAGCCCAGGCGATTGGACCCGACGGTCTGGCAAAAGCCGATGTGCCTGTTCGTTCTGAAGGTGATAGAAACTTTGTAGAAATGTCGCCGAAATATAAAACTATGTGGTATCTTCTGAAGCGGAATTAAAAACGGAAATAATTTATTTCTGATTGCTCTATTTGTGTTACTCGATTGAAAGGGGTATCTGATGAATCGCCATATTATATTTGTTCTGTTTATCGTTTCCATTATCCTTATAAGTGGGGCGGTTGTTGTTTCAGCTTCACAACAGGGCCAGTCACTTGTTCTTTTTGATTTTAGTCGGGCTTTTGATACCGGTTCTGTAATAACAAGTGACGCCAAGGTCAAACTGTCCGAAAACAGGTCTCTGCACGTAGAAACCGGCCATAAAAATCAGTGGCCCGGCATTACCTTGAAAGCTCCAGTGGGGAAGTGGGAGCTGTCGAAGTATGAGTATGTTTCTATCGAGGTAAAGAATCCCGGCGCAAAACCGGTTACGGTTTCCTGCCGTGTTGATAACCCCGGAGCAGACGGCAGCAAAAACTGTGTAACTGATAGCCTCACTCTGAATCCCGGGGTGGCCGGAACACTTATTGTGCGATTATTTCCCACTCCATGGCGGCTTTCTGAGCCGGTCGAGCTGATTGGAATGCGGGGTGCGCCTGTTCACTCCGGCAAGATCGATGCCTCCAATATTACACAGTTGCTTTTGTTCGTGACTAAGCCCGATATCGACCATGTATTTGAAATTAAAAATATCCGCGCCGGCGGTCGAATCGAAACTTTGAATGTAAAGACTTTTTTTCCTTTCATCGATGAGTTTGGCCAGTACATCCATAAAGACTGGCCCGGAAAGACACGCTCTCTGAAAAAGCTGATTGCAAACGGTAAGGTGGAAGATAAGGACATTGCAACTCACCCCGGACCTGGCGACCGTAACAAGTACGGAGGCTGGACTGCCGGGCCGAAGCTCAAGGCCACGGGCTTTTTCCGCGTCGGAAAATATAAGGGCAAGTGGTGGCTGGTGGATCCGCAAGGTAGCCTTTTCTGGTCGCATGGTATTGATTGTGTCCGCAGTGCGAATGCAACCCCGATTACCGACCGTGAATACTATTATCGCGGTCTGCCTGAAACTGATTCTCCTTTTGCGGTGTTTTATGGAACGGGCAACTGGGGGCCGCATGGGTATTATAAAGACCATTCACCATATAAGAGCTATGATTTCAGCCAGGCAAACTTCCTGCGAAAATACGGGCCGGATTGGGAAAACATCTTTGCCGAAGTAACACATCGCAGACTTAAAAGCTGGGGAATAAATACCATCGCAAACTGGTCGGACAGCAGTATCTATCTGATGCGAAAGACACCCTATGTTTGTACTATAAGCTACAGTTCCAAAAGCCTGGAAGGCTCTGAGGGCTATTGGGGCAAGTTTTACGATGTGTTTGACCCGAGTTTCCGCCAGGCTCTTCGTGAGCGACTGGCATTGGAAAAGAGCCGGGCCATAGATGATCCATGGTGTATCGGATATTTTGTTCATAATGAAATAGCCTGGGGAGATGAAATGTCGCTGGCGGTAGCCGCGCTTGTTTCACCTGCCGACCAACCGGCCAAGAAAGTGTTTATAGAGGATCTGAAGGCAAAGTATGGGTCAATCGACAAGCTCAACTCCGTCTGGGGAACAAAACACTCATCATGGCAGGCTTTGCTTCAAAGCCGGGGAGCTCCCGATAAAAAGAACGCCTGGGCGGACCTGACAACTTTCTATACCAAAACCGCCGAGACTTACTTTGAGACTATCCGTGATGGGCTTAAAAAAGTTGCTCCGAACCAGCTCTATATGGGCTGCCGGTTTGCATGGGTGAACGACAGGGCGGCACGGGCGGCTGCAAAATTCTGCGATATCGTCAGCTATAACCGTTACAGCTACAGCGTTGCCGAGCACCGCCTTCCGGATAGTATCGATATGCCGATGATAATAGGGGAGTTCCATTTTGGTGCGCTGGACCGCGGTATGTTCCACACGGGGCTGAAGAAAACAGCCAACCAGCAGGACCGGGCAGATAAGTACAAAAGTTACGTTCAGGGTGCCCTCCGTAATCCATATATCGTCGGTACGCACTGGTTCCAGTACAAGGACCAGGCCACGACCGGCCGGGGTGACGGCGAAAACTATCAGATTGGCTTTATCGACATTTGCGACAAACCCTACCCCGAGATAGTCCGGGCTTGCCGCGAGGTTGGATACGACCTCTATGAATATCGGCTAAAGAGCAGGTGAGCAGGGAAGAGAACATAAACATTCTGAATAGAAAAAGTTATGAATATCTTCTCAGTAATAACTTTACTTATCTGATTTTCTGTAAATATCTTCCCAGCCAGTACGGCAAAAGGTATATGTCACCGCTATATTCGCGATGCCCGCCTTCGCCGCCGTCCAGACGGAAGTGGTTACCGTTATATTTACTCATCGGACGTTCGTCCGGCGGCAGGACCTTGCGTATGGTTTGATCACGAAAATTGGGACCTAAGAATTCTAAATCTTTACGATGACTATTCTGAACAGACCAGCCAATCATATCCAGCGGGAATTCTTTTAAGCCCCAGATAGTCTCGTCTAAATCAAATTCATCGGCTCCGGTCATGGCATAAAGAAGATTCCATAACGGATTTTTTTCCGGGCGTTCAATTTCCCAGTGCTCTCTCACCGCCCGGCGGTATTTCTCGCGAAGCTCATCCGTAAAGGCATATTTATACAAATTCCAGTAACTTAAAAAAGCCAGCTCATCATCGGAATGGTTCCATTCGGTAGTAAGATCGATATCCGGAACCCTGCCTATCTGAGATATAGGTATCATAATATTATCCAGGTAACCGTATTTTTCCATTAATTCAAAGGCTTTCTCTTTGTAGATTTCTTTACCTGTAAAATGATATGTTGTCTGAAGAAATCCGATAATTTCAACAGAGTTAAGTCTGCGGTCGCCGACCTGCTTGGGAAATTTGTTAACGTAATCCGGGTGCCATTTGCCCCAGAGTGTCGGCTTACCGTCGTAATCGATAAGGTACCAGTCATTTCGAATAATATGGTCCATAATAATTTTCATCAGGCGGATTGACCGGTTACGCCATTTTTCATCTGGAATTACTTCTGCGAAAATACTATATACGAAATAATGGCCAACTATCTCATCACTGCTGGTTGTAGCCTTCCAGTCCCATATTTGGTCCTCAGCCGGGCGCCATCGGTCATTGTCCGCTAATTTATAACCTGTCCGTTCAAAGGACCGTGAGGGAAAACCCTCCAGCGGATTGATATAAGTCAGACGTTCCATTGCCTCAAATGCCTCGTAACAATTCTGCAGGGCGTCCTCTGATTTAGTAACGTTATAACGGAAAAGCTCTCCCGCCAGATACATAGCAGTCCAGAGACCATCGTTGTCCTGATCGACAAGCATACCTGTTGAGAAATCTCCGGGTTTGGATAGATTAATCGCGCTGTTCAAGCCGTACCTGATGTGCCGCATTCGTGTAAGTTTATCGAAATGCTTCGCTTTTTGCTGAAGGGTCATCATTTTGAAATGGATGATGCTTAGCCCGCCCGGGCCGAGAACAAGCACGCTGTTATCTGGCCCTTTTGCCAGGTCAATGACTGTATCGTCCAAAAGCCAGCGTTTCGAGGCATAATAATCTGTCTGTCCGTCACTATGTACGGCGAATGCCCCTCTGGATGTTCCAAACCAGACTTTTTTACCAATTTGTCTAATACAACGTATATCTGCACAGGGAAGTTCCTTTTTTAGAGCCGACCTTTGAGCAAAGGTATTTGCATCTAATTCGATGTATCCATCCTGAGTTCCGACCAGGAGGACCGTATTATCATTTATCAATTCTATACAATTTAAATTTCTGCCTTCGAAAACGCTTTTAACGTTTTTCCCCAGCGAGAAACAATCGAGTTGGTTATTGGACAAAATAAGAAATCGGTTGTGCTTTCGGTCGAAAAGGAGTTGTTTTATTTGTTTCTGAGCCGTATTAAGCTTTTCAAGGTTTTTGCTTTGTTCAAAATAGGTGAGAGTATCTTTCCCCGTAAGCAGAAAATCAAAGTTACTTCCCATCTCAAATAATCCGACATCATCCGTTTTGTGCCGAACATACAATTTGCCCGCCCATGCATTACTCAAAACGACCTTGTCGGTTAAATAGACAAATTGGTCACGATATGTATCCATGTTTATTATTTGCATATCCTGCAGGGGCCTGTGTTGTTGGTCAGGAACAAGTTTGCCGTTATGAATTTGCAGAAGTCCTTGATTTGATAAAACAATGATACGACCGTTTCTATCCGAGCATACTGAGGACAATTTTGTGCCTGCCAATCCTGGCGAAAGCGGGATTTTCTCCGCGAAATCCTGTAAATAAGGACGGTCTTTATAGAAATTCTGATTATTTCCTGCATAAGCTCCGGAGACGATTAACAATACACTGTAAATAGCTGCTCTAATTATATTTTTCATATTGTCCTCTTTTCATAAATTGGTTACTTTGCCGACTTTGGGAGCTAAGAAAATAATGCCCAAAGGACATCTTATAGTCCGTATATTGAATTGTTGGCCGCTCCAATAAACCGAAGAGCATTATAATGTTAGTCATTGAGCATTCAAAGTAAATTCAGACCATTTTGTTTAATCGAGAACAATTTCCGCTCAAAGATATGGTTTAGATATGTTGTTTATAGACGACGGCTTGATTATAATCACTATCAGCTTAAACACAAAGATATGAAAAATTATAAAGTGACAAGAAGTCGGTTTCACTGGAGTGTTTATTATGTATAGATACACATCATTTTTGCTTGTAGCGATATTGTTTATATCTGCTTGCATGCAGAGCAGTATCTCAGGAGCTGAGGGTATTTCGGAGCAGGCCGTTTCGCCGGATGGTCTAAGCTTTTTTGTAGCTCCTGATGGTAATGACGAGGATAGAGGAACTCTAACCGAACCTTTAGCAACCCTGCGGCAGGCACGCGATGCCGTTCGAAAATCAAAAAAAGCAGGTGTCAAATCCGTGACGGTTTATCTGCGGGAAGGTGTTTACTACCTTTCACGGCCAGTGGCCTTTACCGAAGAGGATTCCGGCTCGTCAGACGCTCCTGTTACATATAAGGCTTATCCGGGTGAAAAGCCTGTAGTAAGTGGTGGTTTTAAGCTCAATTTTAAGTGGCGAACTTATAAAGATGGTATCATGATGGCCAATGTTCCTGAACAAATTGATGAGATTGACCAGCTCTTCGTCAACGGTAAGCGACAAAATATGGCCCGCTACCCGAACTTCGACTCCACTGCCAGATTTTTCGGAGGAACATCAGCCGATGCGATATCTCCGGCTCGTGTGAAAACATGGTCGAATCCTTCCGGTGGTTATATGCACGCTCTGCATAAGTCTATGTGGGGAAGCAAACATTACCGCATAGCGGGCGTTGCCCCGGAAGGAAAGCTCAAATTCCAGGGTGGTTGGCAGGAGAATCGTGGCGGCGGCTTCGACGACTATTTCAGAGGCGGCTATCACAATAAGTATTTGTTTGTGGAAAACATATTCGAGCTGCTCGATGCATCCGGCGAATGGTACCTTGACCGAAAAAGCGGCACTTTGTATCTAAAGCCATTTGATGAAGTTGATTTATCCAATGCAGAAATCATTGGGGCAGGCCTAAAACAATTATTTATTATCAAAGGTTCTGTGCAAAAACCTGTTAGCAATATCTGTTTTCAGGGTCTGACTTTCAGACACACAAAGCGTATCTTCATGGATCCTTATGAGCGTCTTCTGCGCGGGGATTGGTCGATTGCGCGTCTGGCTGCCGTACATTTCGAAGGCGCGGAAAATTGCTCTGTAGAAGACTGCTTCTTCGAGGACTTGGGCGGCAACGGTGTTTTCATCAGCCGATATAACCGTCAGGTGAATGTCACCGGCTGCCGGTTCACGCGTCTGTGTGAAAGCTGCGTCTGCCTTGTTGGCGACTATGGTGCAGTACGCAGCGGAGCTGTTGAATATAGCAGAACTTTGCCACAGGACCGGATTGATTTGACACCCGGCCCCAGAACACCTGACTATCCGGCTAACTGTCGTATCCACAATAACCTGATGCATCGATTTGGAATCATTGGCAAACAGGTTGCCGGCGTATTCGTCTCGATGTCGCAGCAGATTACCGTCAGCCACAATACCATTTATCAATGCCCGAGGGCTGCTATTTGCATCAACGATGGATGCTGGGGTGGTCATATCATCGAATACAATGATGCTTTTAACACCGTTACTGAAAGTGGTGACCACGGTCCTTTCAATAGCTGGGGCAGGGACCGTTGGTGGAAAACCTCATACAATGGAGGCCGTGATATCGAATCATTCGCCAAAGAACGCAGTTTGCTCGATAATTATAAAATCACTAACATCCGTAACAATCGTTTCGCACATCCCGGCGGTCATTCCTGGGGCATCGACCTGGATGATGGTTCGTCAAATTATCATGTTTACAACAATCTTTGTCTCGGATTAGGAATTAAGCTTCGTGAAGGTTTCTTCAGGCGGATTGAAAACAACATCATTATAAATGGTTTCGGCGGCTTCCACATCTGGATGCCGGGTTGTGACGACGTTATATCCCGCAATATCTTTATCAGTGACAAACCTTATCAGTTTATCCGTGCCAATCCTGAGTACGCTAAAGAGTTTGACTATAACATTTTCTACAGCGACAAAGGTATGCCGACGATAACCGGCGTGGACAAGCCGATGACCCTCAAACAGTGGCAGGAAAAAGGTTTCGACCGACATTCGGTTTTTGCAGACCCGCTGTTCGTAGATGCCGATAACGGCAACTACCATGTAAAGACTCAATCACCTGCGTTGCAGCTTGGTTTCAAAAATTTCGATATGAATAAATTCGGCGTGATAAAGCCGGCCTTTCAATTCGAGGCAAGCAGAGAATCACGTCACTTCAAACCTGCACCGACTAAGGCTGAATCAGTGTCCACCCGCAGCCCGGACCTTGTGCCCTGGCTTGGGGCTACTGTCAAAAATCTGACTGGTGAAGCTGAAAAATCGGCAGCAGGTTTAGGTGCCGAAACAGGTATCCTGTTCGTAGAAGTCCCTGCTGACAGTGAGGCTGCTAAATCAGGATTTCAAACTGGAGATGTGCTGCTAAAAATAGCCGGCGAACCTGTTCATTCAATTCGAGACCTCAAGCGCCTTCTAAAACGATATTCAGGCAGGAATGTCCGTGTGGTTGTCTTCAATGCGACAGAACGCACATTCAGGTTGACCCTGCGTAATTAACTTCGGATTGCTCACGGCAATCGTGCTAATGAAGATCCCATGGTGCCCAGATGTTAACTGTTGCTCTTCGGCCGAAACGTATCGGTGGTCGTCCTGATTCAAACGCCCCCAGGTCAGGCGCTTTTCCGGCATAATCATCATTAAAGTTTGGAAGTTTCACTCCCGAATCAACAAGGGGATTTGGGACTGTTATAACCGGATCGGTTAAGGTAACGGTTTTATCTCCTTGCTGCATCGGAACTTTACCCCATTTGATTTTAGTAGTGGTTGATGATGGATAAAATTCTAAGGCATACGATTTTATAAACGAGGGGTTGCCTCGAATACCATGTCTTTCTTTGGCAATACCTCGATCCATACCTGTAAAAAGGTCGTAGTCAAAATCGCAGGGTGTATCGACTTGTCGTGAAGATGTTAGCCGGCCCGGGCAGTCAAAAATGTTGTTCCGCGTAACTGTGTTTGGATTGACATGGCCGCTGAAAACATGAAATGCGCCTTTGGGCTGAATGGCCGTGTTATGAAAAACGAACTTTCTTCCTCCTCCGAACTCGTCCCGCTGGCCCACTTTTATCATGCTTCCGCCAAGGGGGTCCCGATGAGTACGGCGGCTTTCTCCGAAAACATTGCGAAAAATATATAGAGGCCCTTTTGATGTGCATGCGGTGGCAATATGTTGGAACGTTTTTTCGATATAGTTGTTCCATATCCGAACGTTCATGTTTGCCCCTTCGCTTTCAATTGCATCATCCCACACGTTCGCAATAATGTTTCCGTAAATGTCCGAGTCGCGATTGGGGCTTCCTGCAAAACTGTAATTGGACCCTCCGCCAATGGCATCGTTGAAGCCGTGGTCTTCTGTTGAGCGAATTTCATTGTAGCGAATAACGTTTCCGCCGCTTGAATTTATCAGGGTAATCGCCTGAGGGCCGGCCGGGTGACCCGTGTCCCAGTCGTTAGATCCGCCTCGCGGATTCTCAATTAAGTTGCGTTGAATGGTTAGGTTGCCCGAACCACGTTCAGCGTAGATTGCGCTGTCTGTGTTGCCCTGGTTGCCATATGTTTTTGGGCCCCCTATCCTTCCCCAGAATGTGAAATGGCAGTCATCTATGACATTGTCATGCCGCTTTGATTTAATTAAAACACCGTGAATTGCGGCGTTATTGAATTCAATTCCACGAAGAATGACATGATCGGCATCGATCACGCAGGTGTAATCTTCTGCATTGCGAACGTCAATAGTTGCTTTAGAACCTTCTGCCGGCGTGACTAAGTGATAGCCTTTCGATGAGCCCGATTCGGTAATCACTAATGGTTTTGAATGGATGCCGTCTTCTAAGTAGGTTATCTTTCCAATGGGAAAACTATCATTTTTGGTTTTGCATATTAGTTCGTGGTTTTTATTATTAAGGATAATTTTTATGTTGTAGGTCGTGTTCGGTTTCAAACCAACAATACTTCCACGATACTCATTATCACGTGGATCATGAACGAGAGGATAACCGTCTCGCCACGCTGATGTTCCGTTTTGCCTGAACTGGACATCGCACCGGCCAGGGTCCGGTGATTTGAAATACAGCCCGATGCATTCGTATGTGGAAACGGCATAGAAATTGTTTTCGTCAGCACTGTAAGATTTTGAAATATTGGTCGTCGTTAATAATAGAATCAGCAATAGTAGATTGATGTTGCGTAAGAATGTATTCATAGCCGGTATTTCCCAATTACCATCAATTTGACCCCCACTCTTCGATTTTCACTGTCCTATGATACCAAACTCCCCTCAAAAATGCAAGCTTGCCGGCTGCTTCTTGACGGAGGCTTTCAGCAAAACCGCAGCTATTGATTTAACGTCCCTTCCCCGGCCAGGCCCAGTTTACAAGATCATCACTCCAGGCAATCGCCAGACTGGCTGCCCCGTGAGCCCGCTGAATCTCAAGTCCCGCTTTGGAAGAGCCATGAAAGAACATAATATATTTTCCCACCGCCGGTTCTTTTGTCATATCGATTACAGTTGCTGCCGTCAGCCTCCCTTGCGCCCACGGCCATTGTTTCTGTTCGAGCGTCAGTAGCTGTACATCCGGCCCCCATGATTTCGGGTCTTTCGAACGTTTGACACCGATACCGTTTGATGGTGAGTGAAACATCACATATTCCTGGCCTTGTCGAATTACCGTCACATTCTCTCCGGCTTGAACATGACCGACATAGGTCCAGTTTTTCAGGTCGTATGAATACGACATGCTGGCTCCGTTTTGCTTATAGAAGCACCACCACTTTCCTTTTTCTTGCGCATCCTCCAGAAGATATGGATCAATCATGCGCCCCATTTTCTCCCGGGGCACATAATTGCCTTTTACTCGGAGTAATTCAGCCTCGGACCAGTTCTTCAAATCCCTGCTGCGCATAATCCAAATCCGGCTGTCCTGTGTGCCGAATGTCTCTCTGTTAGGTGTGGGATAAGTTTGCAGGCATATTATCCATTCATCGTTATAACGGATAATATTACCGGGACTGCTGTAGTTCAGGTTGCGGTCACGGGCGGTAATAATCTCCGGAAACGTCCAGTGCACGAGATCGCCGCTCTTGCTGTAGGCTGTCATATTGTAGTAACCTCCATCAGCCGCTGCCTCTGACAGAGTGAAATATAGATGGAAATTACCACCATGATAAACGACAGCAGGGTCACGAAATCCATATTTATGGTCGCCCCTGAAAATAACAGGTGATGTTATTTTCGAAAAATCAACCTTCTCCTTCCCGTATAAGACATGTCCGTAAATCAAAGACAAAATCAACACAAGTTTAGCAATAGTTGACATTATTGATACTCCGGTAAAACTTTATGAATTTGTTCGATAGAGTAGGCAGGCCTTACCGAAAATCATTTGAACTTCTTTCTTAATGATTGGCTTGGTTATCTGAATTGCCTCTTGCCGTTTTTTTTCCTCTTTCACTTGAATCGAGCATTCTCTTTCTCCACATAATTATTATGGAAGCTAAGGACAGTCCTCTTTTCTGTTATCTTTCTTTTATTCATTTGGCCTGCTGATGTACTGATTATATTACTGCATGCATTAGTCGTAAAGACCTGTTTCAATATCGAATCGCCGCTTGGTGAGTATGTAGGGATAGGGATGTTTGGATGTCGGCCCGACAATTCCGGCTCAATAAATTTAAAGGATTGACAGCATATATTGGAAGGTGTTATATTACCTCAACTTAGAATTTTTCGGGAGTGTAGCTCAGTTGGTAGAGCAACGGCCTTTTAAGCCGTAGGTCTTGGGTTCGAGTCCCAACACTCTCATTTTTTGTAAATGTATGATTTATAATTACTTGTCTCATTTCTACACTTATCCAATTTCCTACAATCCTAAAATCATTTGATGACAAGCAGGATAGCGTTTTAGCATGGATACCGAATGAACGACAATTACATGCTTTTTTATAGTTTTTTTTTGCAGTATTTTCAAAAAATATCGTCCATTTAATAAATATTTTCAAAATAAATATGTGGAATTCCTCAAAAACAGCCCGTTTTTTCTTGACGAAAGTATATATAATTTGGTATAAGCTATAATGTTGAGATTCGTGGTTTTGAATTTCCTGCGTATGAAATATCCATAGTTCCTGGGCAAACACCTAACGTATAGGTGAGGGACAGAGTTGGAGTGAGGTTGATTTCTCTGGAGGTAGAGTTTTTCTATTTCAACTTTCAACTCACGGATAGTTACACATGGAAGTGGCTGAAAAGCCATGTCCTACGATAAAGTTATTTTTAACAGGCACAGAGTTTGGTGAAGATTCTTTGTTGCTTGTGTGAAGGTTGTTTGAGACAGTCACAACCCGAGGGCAACCTTTGTATTTATTTGCCTGTCGATAACAACGAATGTTTTGGCTCATTGCCAAAAAAACGGTTAATCTTCTTACAAAAAAGAAGATATATTAAAGGAGAAGTGTTATGAGTAAGAGATTGTTTATTTTATTAACTTTTTTTGTGGTGCTCGGTCTGGTCGTTCCAAATGTCGTCTTCGGAGATGTTCTCGAAGTCCGGGTCGCTGCCGGCGAGGATGATTCCGAGGAAGATGTGGCGACTGGTGTGATTGATCTGACCAGCTCGGACCTCGAGATCACCGAAGAGGGTGAGCCCGCCCTTAACCAGCTTGTCGGGATGCGCTTCAACAACATTGACATCCCGCAAGGGGCCATCATCACCAATGCCTATGTACAGTTCCAGGTCGATGAGATTGATGTTCCGAGTGACAACCGGCCTGGTACAAAGTTCCTCCGGGGCGAAGCTGTTGACAATGCCGCGGCATTTTCGGATGCTGCCTTTGACATATCGTCCCGGCCGACAACGTCGGCGGAGGCGAGCTGGGACTGGCCGGAGTGGCTCACTGAGGACGAAGAAGGTCCGGACCAGCAGACCTCGGACATCGCCGCCGTTATCCAGGAGCTCGTGGACCGGCCGGGCTGGGCCTCAGGCAACTCGCTGGCGCTCATCATCACCGGTAGCGGTGAGAACTGCGCCGAAGCTTTCGAAGGGGAGGCGGATGCAGCGCCGCTGCTGCATGTAGAGTTTACTTCTGCCCAAGACCAAGACCCGGAAGCTGCTAACTCCCCAAGCCCGGCCGATGGTGCTATCGATGTGGAAAACATGCCTGTACTGAGCTGGGCGGCCGGCGAAACAGCATTTCAGCACGATGTCTATTTTGGCACTGATGCAGATCTGGTAGCAGCCGGTGATGCAAGTGTGCTCCAGGGTTCGCTGGCCGACGCCAGTTTTGCTCCGGCCGAGGCCCTGGATCAGGGAATCACATACTACTGGAAAGTTGATGTGTCCACAGGCTCATCGAGAGCCAGTGCGTTCCATCCCGGGACTGTTTGGAGCTTCAGAGTGGTCGATAGGTACACTGATAACTGGGCAGCTACGGTGACTGGCGATTCACCAGCTTATCTCGACACCTTCGTTGCAGACGGCCTCTACGATATTGGCGCATTAAGTGGCGATATCACCTACGAGTTTGTCGTTAAAAGTAATCCTGATGAAACAGAGGCCAGCATGGCCCTGATAGGCAGAAGACAATTCGGCGACACCCAGGCAGGGATCAAGTATGAGCAGTGGAACAACACTGGTACGTACGGCGCGACCCTCTTCGGCGTAGTGGACCTTGATTTCGGCGTTCCCACCGCACCCGGTGAGTACACCCATCTGACCTTCGTTTCCAGCGAAGATGCGGCTACGACCAGGCTGTATGTCAATGGCGTCCAGGAAGGCAGTGTCGATAGAGCTATTACTTTGTCAGGCCTTGTAGGCATCGGCTACGGCGCCCAGGGTGAAGACATGAGCGGCGCTTTCGATAACTTCGATGGTACTATCTTTGGCGTTGCGATTTACGACTCAGCCCTGCCCGATGACGTTATCGCCAAGCACAGCGATAGTTATTTCACGCCTATAGCAATAACAGATCCGGATCTTCTGATACACTACGATTTCGAATCCGGTGAAGGTCTCACAGCGATTGACCGTTCAGGTCACGGTAACCATGGTCTACTTATGGGAACTCCGGAATGGGTAACCGGTATTTTCGGAGGTGCCCTGGAAATTCTAAGTGCTGACGCTGACTACGTTGAGACTTCAGCCCCTCTGAATATTGTCACAAACACGGTTACTGTTGCAGGCTGGGTAAAGCACGATGAATCACAAGTGGCGTGGTCAGGTATTTTGACTCACAGAGGCACCAGCCCTGGTTGCTTAGGTTTACAGCACGATGGTAATGTGCTGACTTATATGTGGGGTGCCGATCAATACTGGTCGTTTGCCTCAGGATTAGAGATTCCCAACGGCGAATGGTACTTTGCCGCTCTGGCAATCTCGCCGGATCAGGGCAAGCTTTATCTCAATGGTATTGAGCAAACAGCGACCAATGTTGCTGAGCATGTACCCACCAACCTTGACGGCCTGATTAGTGTGGGCAGGGACATTGGTTTCGGGGCCGATAGAATCATGTCAGGCCTGATTGACGAAGTCAGACTCTACAACAAGACTCTAACGGATGTAGAAATTCTTAAACTTATGGGAGCTGTCTCTGACGTAACAGCGCCCGGCGATGTCGTCCAGGGTGTTCCGAACGATGGAGACTGGCCTGGTGCTGAAACACCTGACTTGGCGACTGATGATAACACCGGGACGAAGTATCTTCACTTCAAAGGCGAAACGGAACCCACCGGATTCCAGATTGCGCCGGCTTCCGGCGCGAGTGTTGTTACCGGGCTGACTTTCACGACAGCCAATGATGCTCCAGAGCGTGACCCGGTTGCATACGAACTCTACGGTTCGAATGACAGCATTGATGGTCCATATACCTTGATTGCCAGTGGTGATATTGTCGATTTCGCCCAGGAAACTGCGTTGCCGCGTTTCACGATGAACGCCACACCGATTATGTTTGATAATGACGTGGCATACAAGTACTACCAGCTCATGTTCCCGGCTGTCCGGGATCCCGGCAGTGCCAACAGCATGCAGATTGCCGAAGTAGAGCTGTTAGGCGTCCCCGCACCCGTGGCCCACTGGACATTCGATGAGGGAGCCGGAACCGTAGCGGCTGACTCAAGCGGCAATGGAAACGACGGCACTTTAGTTGGTGACCCACAATGGGTGGCTGGTGTTGTAGGCGGCGCGCTGGAATTTAACGGCGACGACTACGTTGACTGTGGGAACGGTCCTTCACTTGAGATCCGGGATGCGATTACAATATCGTTCTGGTTTAATGTTGTAGCGTTCGAGAACGAATGGGAGGCCATGCTGTCCAAAGGTGACTCTGCGTACCGAGTCAGCCGCGGTGATGGCACAGGCGATGCCACCCACTTCGGTCTTTCGGGTACGGATGCCGGCGGCGGTAATGGCTGGTTTAATGGAAACAGTATCATCACGGGCGGCGACTGGCATCACTTTGCCGGGACCTATGACGGTGCCGGAGGGAAGATTTACATTGACGGTGCATTGGATGCTACAACCGAGGCTACTGGACAGATAAACATCGAAACCGAAAACTTCTGGATTGGCAACAACTCACAGAACACCAATCGTTTCTTTCATGGCATGATTGATGATGTCCGGCTTTACAATCAGGCGTTGTCTCCGTTGCACGTTAGTGCAATAGCAAAGTCTGCTGACGAGCCGGTCGCGGCCAGTCTTATCTCGGCTGTTGTTCGATCGAACGGTGTATCGGGCGATAGAGACCCCGTCGGCGCTTATGACGGCGGTTCGGCACCACTGGCCACTGAGCCCGGTGGTCTGATGGACGGCAACCTCGTCTATTCCGATCGTACCTATCCGTGGGCCGGTGTGCCCGCCGAGTATGTCGGTTCCGAGTACATCCGCACGTACAATAGTGACAAGAACGGCGGAACGATTGATGTTACGTATGAGGTTACGATTTCTCGGCCTGCGATTGTGTGGATCACCGTCGACGACCGCATCCCCGCTGAATGGGATGCCGGCGGCGCCATCGCATCGCCGCAGGATGCAGTAGACTATGTAACCGCGGCCTTCGCGGCGCCCGGTACGTTTGCCGACACAGGCATAGATATGTATGTCCACGAGAATGACACCACTGACCGTTCAATGAGTGTTTACGCAGCAGAATTAGATGCTGGAACCTATGTTTTCGGTTCGATGGATTCGGGCAAAAACTTCTACAGCATCGGAGCTGTTGAGTAATCGAAGGAATGACGAATCGGGCTGACATGTATGGCTCGGTATGATGACGTAAACCGGTTTTGGGGGCACAGTTAGTGCCCCCAAAACCTTTTCTTTAAATCTGGCATCAGTTCGGGGCCTATACTGATTGATTCGGTATAGGTCCCCTTTTAATTTTTTATTTTTGAGATTCTTCCCGTTGCCTTTCGACATTTCGGCTGAGCTTAGGACGGGGGATAGAAAATATAGCATAAATGATCGAAGGGATTTTCCTTGACGAAAAGGCAGCTAATTTGGTATAAATAAACCGGGTGATATCCGTAAGCCTGAGATTTTCAATTGAGTGAAACTGCTTTGATTCCCGGGCTCATGAAGGAAGGTGGCAGTCTCAGCCCCCGGAGGACCATCCTGAGCAAATATGGTTAAAACGCCTTCGAAAGATAAAGTCCATCGCCGGTCGCTTTATGTTAGCTTTTTTAAAGGAGGATTATTATGCCTAAGAAACTGATTTGTTCGTTTTGTTTTATTTTTGTGCTGGGATTGGGTGGTGCGGTACATGGGGCTTTCGACACTATAGAAGCGTACGATCCGGACGATGAGCCTCATCACAATCAAGTCGATCAAAGTGGTACGTATGACAGCCATACTGGCAACGCCGATCCCGAGAACGTGATCGATCTAACAACTTTTCAAGCTCTGATCGGCCCTGCTTTCGATACAGGCGCCGGCGGTGTGGTAGATGCCGAAAGTGGAGGTTTGGATGGTCAGGACATAATCGCCAATTTCGGTGTCAGCGGAACCAAGTCTGTGACGATCTCCAGCACCGGCGGCACGATACACCGTGGAACAGGCGGAAACAGCGGCAATCGCTTACCAACATCGGGAGATGGCCGCTTTGCGAAAAGTAACAACGGTGACTTCGTGTTCGATATCGGCCCGGTTACCGGCGGTGCGCCGGGCGAGGCGGTCACATACTTCGCCGGAACGTTGCTTTACCGAGACGATCGTGACATGAATCCTCAAGTGACCGCAACCTTCAGCGGCGGCGGCACCGTAACTGCGACCGCGGACATGGCTATGGGTGCTCCCAGTAACTCCAAGGATACATTTTTCGGCTTTGTCGCACCTCCGGGCGAAAGCATAGTTAATGTCACTTTCGATCTTGCTAATTACACCAATCTGGATGATATGGCTTTTATCACCTCTGCATTTGTTGTGCTTTCCAAAGAAGCCTCTGTTCCAAGTCCTGCTAAAGGGATGACGGACGTGCCCCGGGACGTTGTCCTTAGCTGGACGCCGGGAGAACTTGCACCACCAACCAATGGGCATAAAGTTTACTTTAGTGAGAACTTCAACGACGTAAACGACGGCATTGGAGGTAGCACCCAGAGTGCAACCAGCTATACTCCTGCCCAACGCCTTGATTTCGGCATGACTTACTACTGGCGCGTTGATGAGATCAATGGCCCACCAGACTACACGATATATCAGGGCGATGTCTGGAACTTTACGGTAGAGCCCGTCGCTTATGCTATTGAGAATATAACTGCCACAGCTTCCAGCAGCGATGCAGATAAGGGGCCGGAGAATACCGTCAACGACTCGGGATTGGACGACAGTGGTTTATTGCACGGTAACGAAGGCTTGAACGCAATGTGGCTGAGCAGCCGAGACGAAACTCAGCCAACCTGGATCGAATATGAGTTCGACAATGTTTACAAAGTTCACAAAATGTGGGTATGGAACTCTAATGAAAGTTTAGAGCCAATGATCGGTTTAGGAATCAAGGATGCTGCCATTGAGTATTCGGTCGATGAAGCCAACTGGACCACATTAGGTACAACTCATGAGTTTACCCGGGCCCCTGGTGCGGCTGATTACGCACACAACACTGTGGTAGATTTTGGAGACGTTGCTGCACAGTATGTCAAGATCACTCCCAACAGCAACTGGGGTGACATTTTCACCCAGTATGGTCTGAGCGAAGTGCGCTTCTTCTACATACCTATCTATTCAAGAGAGCCCAGCCCGGCTTCCGGGGCAACAGATGTCGCCCTGGATTTGGCCCTGGCTTGGAGAGCGGGAAGAGAGGCAGCCAAGCACGATGTGTACTTCAGCGATGATGAGCAGGCTGTGATAGATGGTACTGCCCCTGTTACCACCGTTATTCAGACTAATTTTAGTCCTTCATCTCTCAACTTAGGCAAGAATTACTACTGGCGTGTCGACGAGGTCAATGATGCCGAGACACCCACAACGTGGCAAGGCGACGTCTGGAACTTTAGGACACACGAATATTTTGTCGTGGACGATATGGAGAGCTACAATGACATTAATGAAGATGAGCCGGGGAGCAACAGGATATATCTTGCCTGGCTGGACGGCTACGACAATCCGGCCGTAAACGGCTCTATAGTTGGTAATGCCGATGCTCCTTTTGCCGAGCAGACTATCGTCCACGGCGGTTTACAATCGATGCCGATGTCTTATGACAACGCAGTCGGCAAATCCGAGGCGACCTTGACGTTGACTAACCGGCGTAACTGGACAGTAAACGGTATAAACAGGTTGACGATTTGGTTCAGAGGTGATTCTTCTAACGCCCCCGAACCAATGTATGTTGCTCTTAACGATAACGCTGTTGTCACTCACGATAATCCTGATGCGGCACAGACAAATGAATGGACCGAATGGACCATTGACCTGACGCGCTTTGCGGACCAGGGTGTGAACCTCGCCGATGTTAATACGATTACCCTTGGTCTTGGCAACAGGAATAATCCGGTCGCCGGCGGTTCGGGCATGATGTACTTCGACGATATTCGACTGTATGCGCCGGCACAGTAAGCCGGGATTTAGCTGCTTAATAAAACTGTGTGGTTAATATAGCAAGTTTCGTTATTTTGAGGCTGATCTGGTATAAATATAATTAGTAAAACATGTGCTCGTAGAGGTGGGTAACTGTGCATTTTGGGTCTATCAACGAGCGTATTTCTTGTATTTTCTCTTCGGAGGAGAATTTATTGTAAATACTCTTGCTTGACAACGAAGAACTTTTATATTTCGATTAACAATCTAAAATACAGTTTTTTCAGGAGGATTATTATGTGTAGAAAATTGATGTATTCAGTCTCTTTCCTTTTGGTATTGAGCCTCACATTGACAAATACCGCCAGTGCCGAACTTGTCGGCTGGTGGAAACTCGATGATGGTTCCGGCACCACCGCTTTTGACTCAAGCGGCAACGGAAACGACGGCACCCTCGAAGGTGACCCGCAGTGGGTGGAAGGTCAACTTGGCGGAGCGTTGGAGGGAGATGGCAATGGTGATTATATCCGCGTTACACATAGTGACAGTTTGGATATCAGCGATGCGGTTACTGTTGCATTGTGGGTGTACGGAGGTATACCGCCGGACCAGGTCATCTGCAAAGGCAGCGGCGGCGGAGCATGGGTGGCTTCATACAGCTTCCGTATCGATGACGATTCCAGCCATGTACGACAGATCAATTTTCGCGGGCGTGTCGGTACCAATGCCGACGCTATTAACTCAGCCAGCCCTATCCCGCAGGATGAGTGGACACATATCGCGATAACTTTCGACGTAAGTGCCCAGGGAAACAACCAGAAGATTTACATCAACGGACAATTGGATATCGAGAGCCGTTCGGAAAATCCGCTGAGCACCAATACCGACGATTTGCTCATAGGCGCCGATGCCTACGACACCACGAGATGGCATTGGCAGGGGATGCTCGATGACATTCGCATTTATAACCAGGCTCTTCCGGAAGGTCAGATTCAGGCCATTATGCTGGGCGCCGGGGCATCATATCCATTTGCCTCTCGTCCGACTCCTGCTGATGGCGGTATGCATTTTGATACATGGGTAAGCCTTTCCTGGAACCCGGGAGATTCCGCTGTCTCGCACGATGTCTATTTGGGTGAAAATTTCGACGACGTCAACGCCGGTGTCGAAGGCACTTTTCAGGGCAACCGGACCGATACGTTTTTTGTCGCCGGTTTTCCCGGATTCGCCTACCCGGACGGCATTATTCCCGGTACAACTTACTATTGGCGAATCGATGAGGTCAATGACACCGAACCGAACAGTCCGTGGAAAGGCGATGTCTGGAGCTTTATGATCCCTCCCAAGACAGCCTATTTACCAGACCCGGCTGATACTGCCGAGTCTGTTGCAATAAATGCCAACCTTAGCTGGACACCGGGTTTCGGAGCGAAACTGCACACTGTTTACTTCGGTGACAACTTTGACGATATCAGCAATGCAGCCGGAGGACTCCCTCAGGGAGCTGCGAGCTATAGCCCGGGCGAGCTTAAACAAGCCAAGACTTATTACTGGCGTGTCGATGAGTTCGATGCCATCGAAACTTATAAAGGTAATGTCTGGAGCTTTACAACCCAGGGCGCCGTGGGCAGCCCGGAGCCGGCTAAAGGTGCTGTGGATGTTACACAGACACTTGTTCTCACCTGGGCGCCTGGAGTCTTCGCCTCTTCACACGATATCTATTTCGGCTCTGACGCAGAAGCTGTGAAGAATGCCGATACAAGTTCACCCGAGTACAAAGGCAGCGGAAACCTTGGCTCCGAAAGCTATGACGCGGGCAACCTTGAATGGAATACCACCTACTACTGGCGGATTGATGAAGCTAATAATGCCAACGCCGACAGCCCGTGGACTGGTCCTCTCTGGAGCTTTACTACGGCCAACTTCCTTATCATTGACGATATGGAGGCCTACAATGACATTAATGAAGGTGAACCGGGGAGCAACAGGATATATCTTGCCTGGGAAGACGGTTTTAATAATCCTGCAATAAACGGTTCTACCGTTGGTCATTTAGATCCTCCATTTGCCGAGCAGACTATCGTTCACGGTGGTTTACAATCGATGCCGATGTCCTACGACAACGCTGTTGGGAAATCCGAGGCGACTTTGACATTGACTTCCAATCGTGACTGGACAGTGAACGGCGTCAACACGCTGATGATTTGGTTCAGAGGTGAAGCTGCCAACGCTGCTGAGGCACTGTATGTTACTCTCAATGACAGTGCCGTTGTCACTAATGATAATCCTGATGCAGCGCAGAAAACTTCCTGGACCCAATGGAATATCGACTTGCAGGCGTTTGCGGATCAGGGTGTGAATCTTTCCAATGTTAATTCGATCACCCTTGGCTTAGGTAACAGGAGCAATCCGGTTGCCGGCGGTTCGGGCATGATGTACTTCGACGATATTCGTCTCTATGCACCTGCACCGTAAGCAGCAAGCTGCAATTAAGTTGTGTGGATTATATAGAAGATTCGTGTTAAATCGGGGCCTATACCAATTCGGTATAGGCCCCTTTATTCAATTGATGAAAGATACCGCAAGGGGCGGAGCTACTTGCCTGTCATACACAAAACTTCGCCGTTTGTAGTGGTCATGTACAGCCGGCTGCCGGCAGCTATTAATCCATCAAAGACCGGAGCGTTGTCCAGGTCATATTGTGCCAATATCCTGCCGTCGGCTGCAGAGACGGCCATTAGTATGGCGCCTTTTTCGCCCTTAAAGGAGGCCGCCTGATCTTCAAGACTCCGCCTTACGTTAGGGTCGTCTATCCGGCTGAATGCCTGCTGCTCATCCAACAAATCCGGAGGCCCGGCGACAAATAATGTCCCGTCCGCAAGAACTATCGCACGCCCGAAGAGCGGCACATCCTGTGTCCAGTCGTGCCTGACCAGGAAACCGGAGGCCGAGGCGGAAGCCCTGCCGGTAAACCTTAAAGCCCGTCCGAATTTGCCCTGTGTCGCAGCAGCGCCTTCGACCTTACCATTGTTCTTATTGCCCGATGTGTCGGCGGCATTACCTTTATCGAATGAGTAACAGAGGACAAGGCCCGACTCATTTGTAGCTGCCTGCCTGCGTGCTGAGGCGTGTTTCTTTATCTCGGCGTCGCCAAGCGTCCGGTGATATATCCTGACCTCATCGATAAGACCCTTGAATCCAAATGGGTCTCCATAGTCGCCTACTTTCGAGCCTTCATCATTAGCTATCTCCATCGCCTCTGCCGGATTCGCCGTTAAGAGGCCGGATGCCTTGGCTGAAGCGGAGAGTCTTCCATTTACATAAATCCGCAGCTCTTTGTCCGCCGTCAGGACACCCGCAAGATGCACCCACTGCCCGACGGTTTTTCTCTTAGCGCTAACCGAACTTAGATTTCCATTGGCACGGACGATGAACCGCGGTTGTCCGTTTTGCAAATAGAGCGCATAACCGTGGTTGCTGCCGCCATGTGCAAGGATGGCACCGTTGGGCTGTTCGGCATTCACCCATGCCTCGACGGTTAACGGTTTGCCGGCGGGATTGAGAGAACTTGATTTTTCCACGCGAATCAGCGATGGCCCGGTGCTTGTGGTGCTCGGACCTGTTCGCCTGCTCGGAAGCTCCGGTGGTGACTTATCAGCGGCAAACAACTGATGTTCAATCGGCGTTGTCCAGCGGTAGTACTGCGGCTTGCGACCGAATCCATAAACTTTCGAATCATCGAATACAAGAATCCGCCCTGCCGGAGCAGCCTTGCCGGCCAGGTAATAGCCGCACCAGCCGCTTACGAACGTACTGCCATACATCCAGTAAGTGCGGTGCCAGCCGCTGTCATCGAGCAACCCGGTCGGACTGAAAAGATGTGCCTGGGTACTGTCCTGTGTCGCGGGCGGCGCGCCCTGATCGGCATCCGCAGCGGCAGGCATTGCCTTCAGCGGCAGGCGTGTCCCATCCAGATTGAAAGGCTGCGACCTCATATAGACCAGCCTTCCATCGCTCGAAAGTATGTCCGGCATGGCAACGGGCATGTTCAGCCAGCTCACGTACGACTGGATGTCTTTGCCCGTTTTCTGCTCGCGGTCGTTGAGCACGTTATGTGACAGCGCCTTACCTGTCTTCGGGTCAAGTCTCCAGAAGTGCAGTCCGCCATCCAAAAACATCGACCTGCCCGCCAGACAATACAAAACGCCATTCTGGATAAGCACACTGCCGTGGGCCGGCCAGACAGACTCCACCTGCTCGAACGACATCAGACGCTGATCCATCGGCGCTGCGCGGAATCGCCATACGAGGACGCCATCTTCAGCGGCAAGGCAATATACATACCCATCCGCTGAGCCGAACAGCACTCGTCCCTGATAAATAGTCGGCGGCGAATCGACACGCCCGCCCGTGGTGTAGTGCCAAAGCCGATTGCCCGAATCAACGTCGATTGCATAAATCGTATGAGCATCCACCGAGGCTATGAAGACCTTGCCCCCGGCGACTACGGGGCTGGTAAGTCTTCCGCCTATGTCGGCTCGCCATGCCCGTTTGAGCGCAGCCGGAACGGCCGTGCTCGTACTGCCGCTGCGAGCCGCATCGTGGCGGTATGTAGGCCACTGGTCTTCGTTTGCCCGAGTGGAAATATTTCTATCAAACGCCGGGCCCTTTTCAAGAGGGGGTGCGTTTTCCGCACGCTCAGGGACGCGCGGCCCAGCCAGGGCAGGCGCCACCGCGTTGAAACCGTACAGCTTGGACTCAAGGTAGCACGCGCAGGGATGAGGGGGATTATATAACATTCCGTTGGCGGGCATGATGCCATATAGACACGCGCCTCGAACCCAGTGATGCGGAATCCACTTTTCGTTGCGCACGTCTATGAACTCGGTCCCTGCCCGTGACATTAGCAGGTAGTTGTCCGTGGCCTTGCCCCGATAGCAGCGGTGATGAAACCAGTAAGTCTCGACGTCGGGTGGAAACTCGCTTTTAACCTCCCCTGTAAATGGGTCTCTGCCGGTGAAAACACCCACAGCCCTTCCGCTGGTTGTCTCTCCCGTCCATACCAGACCGTTGGCAACGAGCAGGTCTTCGGGTGACCTGTAGCCGGACGGAGGATGATAAGCGGTCCAGAGGACTTCTCCGCTTTGGGCCGACAGCGCCGTCATAGTATCCTTGCCGGACGTGTACCATGAGCCTGTCTGCAAGCCGGCGGTCTCTCCGCCCGAGAAGAGGACCACACCTTTATACACCACGAGTATCGGGGCATAGAACGAACGGATTTCCCCGGCCCAGCCGACCGGCTCGGAATGCCAAAGCTCGTCTCCGGTCTTTCGGTCGAGGCAAACAATGCTCCGGCTGTCGTGGAAAAAGACGCCCCGGCTGTCAGCCGCTAATGTTACGGGCAGCACACGCTGTTCGGAAGTCCACAGGACATCTCCGCTGCCTGCGCTAATTGCCATAATTTGTCTGGGCTCCTCGTTCCAGAACTTTCCTCTGGACGCCTGGGTAATCTTCTTTAAGTTGGAAAATTCAAGTTTTTCAGCCTGTTTATTAACCAGCAGAAACAGAACACCCTCTGAGAGTATTATCTCCTCGGTGCTTTCGGTCCCCCCATACGTTCGAATGGTTTTGCCTGTCGCTGCATCAAGGGCCGTAACCGGCGAGTCGATACCGAGCGTAGCATATACGCGGTCGCCGACAGCTACGAGGCGGCGGGGCAACTGTGCCGGCCCACTCTTGAGCGGCCAGAGATGAGTGAACCAGGTATCTATCCGCCGCTTCCAAAGGATAGTGCCATTAAAGGCATCTCTCGCTATCAGCGACCACTCCGCCGGAACTAAGATTGATGCACGCGGCGCCTCGTCGAAGATATAGAACACCCGCCCACCAGTAGTAACAGCCACACTGACACTCGACATTCTGTCGTGGTGACGTGCGTATCTCGGACTTCCTATCCATTGCATGCGGCTCGGCGGAGCAATGACCGTATCGTGTGAGACGGCGTTGTTCGATGCGTCATGCAGGTAATGCGTCCAGTCGTCCAGCTCTTTCGGACGCGGCTTGACTTTCTTTATCCACCGGCCTCCTTTGTTTATATACGCCACACCATCAGGACACAAAATCCGCATAACTTCGCTCTCGGCAGTAGCGCCAGGATTTTCCGATACCACCAGGTTCACAAGGTTATCGATATAAGGAAGCCGTCTTCCTTTCAATCGGTCAACCGACACCTTGCCGTAAAGATTAAGCGAGTGTATATATTCGCGGGCCTTTTCCAAATTCCGCTGCTCTGTATCCAAACCCTGCACTAAATAGCTCTCGTTAGCGCGCAGTGCCGCGGTTAGTTTTCCATCGCCGCAGCCAATATGAACTATCAGGCCGCCTTTAACATCGCAGTCGTTTAGAATCTTATCAGCCAGCCGCTTTGCACTAAACGGCTGGGCCGTCACCGAGGATGAAGTCACGAGGATTGCTAAAACAAACGTCAAAAATGCGCAGAATTGTTTCTTATACCTGTCCACGGCCATGACTCCTTATTATGTTGTTTTAAGAAATATCTTCCCATTTGATGCCGATTTTCCGGGATGCGTAACCGAGTTCTTTGAGATAATCGCCGTAAGCCATCATCCAGTGCGAGTCGCGCACTTCCTTTTGCAATTTCTTCCAATCACCCTGAATTTCCACGTCCTGCTGGGAACGGCATATATCCAAAAACGGGTTACTTTTTACAACACCCTTAAAACCGACCCACCTGCCCGAGCTGTATTCAGGGTCAATGAATGTCACTACCTGCCCTTCTGGTATTTCCACCTTAGGTGACGCGCCGTATTCGGATTCAAAATGCGTCAGAATTTTAGCCGGCTCATATCGCCTCCCGTCCATTCGGCGGGGAGCGCTGCAATGAGCACAGGTCACTACCCCGTTGTGCGGAAACGTTGAGTTATGAAGAAACACGGGTTTGCCCGTTATATAATGCAATAAAATCCCCGATGGTATCACAACAAAATCCGACTCGCAGAAAGCAAGCATTCCCTCGTCATTGAGCAGGCTAAGAGTAAGACAGGGAGTTGTCTGAGCTATCGGTATCACAGTGGACATACAATTCTTGATTGTGAACGCAGACGCATCATTTTGTTGCATCAACTCCTTGAAGACACAATACAACAGAAAAGTATTAACCATAAACTTTTTATCCGTCATAAGAGTTGTGCCGGGTATAGAAACATATTTATCCACCCACTTTTCGGCTTCTGAAACAAGATTGCGGTCTTTTTGGATACTCTTAATACGTGGTGCTGCATCATTGTAACCGACTTCTATAATCTCAATTTTATATTTTTCGCGAGCAACTGCCGGGGCCTTCGAGTCATACTTTCCCCATGGACCGCCAAGAGCAACAATCCTTGCCCCGATAAAATTCTTAAGCCCATAAAGGGCCCGTAGCCTCCATAGAAGCTCCCCCGTATCATCAACTACAACGTCATCTACGTGAACACCTCCATGATTCAGACAATTGTTTTGCTCCGATTCCTTTTCATCTGTTTTCAAATACCTGACGCTAAGTGCCTCATACCAGTAATAAGTCGAGCCGGAACGATGTCTGACAAATATTATGGTGTCTTTGTCTTTTTCCTTTGTAAAACACGCTCTGAGCATATCACCCGAAC
>Ga0307379_10001878_pt1 | contig 31998 bp, 46 predicted proteins | sample UN2MG_FD_202237 | JGI IMG/M metagenome (GOLD analysis project Ga0307379, IMG submission 202237) | Soil microbial communities from Risofladan, Vaasa, Finland - UN-2 | ecosystem: Environmental > Terrestrial > Soil > Coastal area > Acid sulfate soil | place: Finland: Risofladan, Vaasa | collected...
TGCTAATGGTTTTTCTGGTAATCTAGTCGAGGCAAATCTTGCCGGTATTATTCCTAGTGTTTTCATATTAAAATAAACTGTTGGTTTTTCTTGGTAAAAATTCAGGACGTACTTTTCTTAAAGTTGCATTCATTCTTAGGTCACTTAATTGCGTAGATGAATGTATTAACTTTGTATCTATTTCAACTATATCACCATCAGCTAATTCATAAGTTTCTTGTGTTGAATTATAGGGGTTCTCGGTGTATAGTGAAGTTCCAATATTTAACATAACTGCCTTGCCTAAAAAACAACCATGGTCTCTATGATTTCCAATAGATGTATTGGATTCTGGTAATTTACCATAACATGCAAGTAATGAATCAGATTCTGGGTAATAATCATTTTTGATTCTGTTGAATAAATATGGTATTGCTTCATCATAACCTAATTCATGCCTGCCATCTTTAATAGATTGTAGATTAGAATAATATCCAAACCATCTTTCTAATCTTTTAGGTGCATATGATGAATGAACTAATTGAAGGTATTGTAATTGCTTCATATATTCAAGAAGCATTGAGTACTCATGGGTACCTTTTATATTTTCTAAGATTTTAGCCATATTAACTTAAAGCTTGTTTAACTTTTATACATTTCTTTAATATACCTTCGAGTTTATCAATTTGTAAAATATTAGTTGCATCACTTCCACTTTTCCATGGTTCAGGATGAACTTCTAAAAATAATCCAGTTGCACCAGCAGCTATAGAACTCAATGCTATTGTTTCTATCATAGCAGGGTCTCCACCTGTCTGACCATCTTGATTTGGACGTTGAACTGAATGTGTACAATCCATTATAATGTTATCACAGAAGTTTCTCATTTTAGGCATTGAGGTCATATCAACTACCAGATATTCATAGCCAAATGTAGTACCACGCTCTGTTAACCAAACGTTATTATTACCGGTTGCTAGAACTTTATCCATAGCATGTTTCATTGACTCTGGGGCCATAAATTGACCTTTCTTTATATTTACTATCTTACCAGTTTTACCTGCTGCTAGAAGCAGTTCAGTCTGTCTACAAAGAAATGCAGGTATCTGTAATATATCTACATGCTTTGCTGCTAATTCACAATCAATAGTTTCATGTACATCTGTAATTACTGGAATATCTAAAACTGTTCTAATTCTACGTAGTACGTTTAATGCTCGCTGTTCGTCCATTCCAGATGATGTACTGGAAATCTTTGTTCTATTTGCTTTCTTATAAGAACCTTTGAAAATATATTCAAGATTTAAACGCTCTGCTATTTCTTTACACTGTGCGGCAATTCTCATTGCAACTTCTTCATCTTCTATTAGACAAGGTCCAGCTATAAGTTTAAAATGTTTCATATTATTTGTTCTTTAACTGTTCTGAAATATAACCACTATGGTGTAATAGCTGGTAATGTTCTTTTGTAAAATTAATTTTCTCCATTAATTCTACTACTATAATATCACCAATAATAGTCATTAATGTTGTTGATGTCGTTGGGACTAATTCAAATTTATCAATCTCACTTGCACCGCCTGTATGTAAACATACATCAGATTGTTTTGCAAGTTCACTTTCTTTCTTACCTGTAATTGAAATAACTCTAATGTCTGGGTAAATATTTTTAGCAAGCTTTATAAATTCTAATACTTCTCTTGTTTTACCAGAATTTGACATCAGTAATAAAATATCATTAGGTCCTAGTATACCTAAATCGCCATGCTGAGCTTCAGTAGGATGAATAAATACCGCACGTGTTCCAGTAGAAGAAAGTGTCATAGCAATATTATGTGCTATGTGACCCGCTTTACCTATGCCTGCAGAAACTACCTTTCCGTTATGTTTATGTACATAATGGTGAATTAAACTAATAGCATCTTCAAAAGATTCGTCTATTGGTAAACTCATTATAGCAAGAATTTCTTTGCCTATTAAATTTTTAATTCTTTCTTTCATAACTCTTCTTTATCATTAGATAAAAATCTTCTTTTTGTTACGGTCTTACCGCCGTCAGGTGATTCAAAAATATATTTATTATTTTTAGTCTCGCTTATAGGTAATATCTTTTTAGCTATAATAACATACATGCCTTTCTTAGATAAATTCATGTAAGTTGAAAATATCTTTGTAAAATCTTCTGATTCTAGTTCTTTAAACATTGGTGTATATTCTCCTGAATCTATACCAACAGACCAAATTTCAAACATTATCTTAGTGATTTTTTTCCTTGTAGAACATCCATCCAATGGTCACACATTTCATGCATCATTTCTTCAAATGTATATGTAGGTGCCCAATCAAATGTAGATTTTAATTTACTAGGATCACCCTTAAGATAAGGTAATTCTTCAGGTCTTAAGAATTTAGGATTCTGTACAATATAATCTTGATAATTTAAATCTAAATATTTAAATACTACATCACACATTTCCCTAACAGAATGAGTTTCACCTGTTGCAACAACGAAGTCATCTGCAGATGTATGATTAATTATTTTATGCATTGCACGTACATAATCTTTAGAATGACCCCAATCTCTATAAGAATCCATATTACCCATTTCTAACTTATCAGCTAGGCCTAATTTAATTTCACAGGCACCTTTAACAACTTTATTAGTTACAAAGTTACTTCCCCTTCTAGGAGATTCATGATTAAAAAGAATACCATTACATGCATGCAATCCGTATGCTCTTCTATAATGTCTAGTTATATTATAACCAAATACTTTAGAGCAACCATAAGGACTTACTGGATTTAATGGTGTAGTTTCTCTCTGCGCTCTATCTTCATCAACGCTTAATCCGAACATCTCTGACGAGCTTGCTTGATAGAATTTAGCGTGTGGGCAATTATTTTTATATGCTTCTAAAACATTAATAACACCGACTGCATTTGACTGTACTGTAAATTGAGGGATATCAGAACTTATTCTAACATGGCTCTGTGCAGCTAAATTATAGATTTCATCAGGTTGAATTTCTCTAAATAATCTTTCTAAACTACCCTGATCTAAAAGGTCACCGTAATACGTATTTATTTTACCCATTAAATGGTCAGTTCTTGCATGTTGGTTTTCAGCAACTGAATTTCTTCTTACTATACCATGTACTTCATATCCTAATGATAAAAGGTATTCTGCTAGGTATGAACCATCCTGCCCAGCTATTCCTGTTATAAATGCTTTTTTCTTCATAGTGTTTTAAATATTTTCATTTGTGTTAAATCAGGCCAGTCATTTACAACCCATTTCTTAGGTTCTGTAGCAATTGCTTCAGGTAATTTTTCTAAGCCTAACTTAGCCGTTTCAGGTGTCATATAATAGTGATATCCAAATGTATCGATATCTTGTTCTCTCCATGGTATGCCAGGTAATCTACCATCATAGCTCATTCTCTTTAATTCAAGGGCAGTATATAAATCATCACATAATATCATTCCGCCTCTACCTAAACTTAAATGTTTTTGAAATTGAAAACTAAGACACATACATGTACCGGGAATATAACTGTCTTTTTTCCAAAGTACAGCTGCATCAATAATAGTTGCAGTAAGTCTATAATAATCCTGCCATTGCTCATCATTCCATATAACCTCTATTCCTAACTTATTAGCTAAAAATGGAACTGAAATATATGTTTGCTTTGGGCAATCAAAAGATTTAACTTTGAAATACCTTAAGCATAATTCTAATCCGTGTGTACATGAATCAACTGCAATGGCATATTTAGCTCCAAAGAACTCAGCAACTGCTTCTTCAAAGTCAAAAACTGAATTAAAGTCTATGGGTTTAAGTTTATTATTTGTCATATTAAATTATATATCATGTTTAAATTTCTGTTATATTTTACATCTAGATGCTAATATATTCATATACATATCTTCGTCTTCTGTATATAGTTTAAAAACTCTATTAAATCTATTACTGTCATTATGTAAAGCGTCTATAAGTATTTGTGTAAGATGGTCTGGGCTTTGATTATCAGATGGTATTTTTAAATCTTCTGGTAAATTATACTTTTTTCTAAATTGCTCAAAGTCAAATGATAGACCATCATAACCATCCTGAATTAAAATTTCATCAATATCATTTATACTTAAACCTCTATCTCTTAGAAAATCGACTTGAGGTAATGTAACAGCATCATAAAAACCATTCTCTTCAATATAGTCTAAGAATTGATCGAAGCTTTCTTCAATGTTATCTTTGTTTTTATAGAAATCAGTTTCTTTAGTAATTTCTACCGGATGCTGGTCAGGACGACCATTATCTTCTAATCTTAATAAATACAAATAAGCTGAAATACATCTAAGGCCTGGATCTCTAATTATACAAATAGTAATAGGTTTTTCTTCTTTAACATCATTCCATACATGGTACTTTCCTCTCATTTTAAGGATATTTCTAAGACTTATACTTGCGTTTTTATAGATATGTATAAATGCAAATTTATGAGCATCATCCATAAAACATCCTTCTATTTTATACTTACGTTTAATCATTTAATACATTCTACATTTAAACTTATTAATACGCCATCATCTTTATCCATGTGAGGAATATAAGCCTGTGAATGGTCATCGAATTGTGAATGTTCAGTTTGTTGCCAATCATATTTATTTACATTTTTAAAACCAGAAGATAATAAAACTTCTTCTAGTGATTTAAAATCATATACAGTCTTATGGTATATAGTAAATTTATCCATTGGCATTTTGCCGTACATTGGACCTAGTATTTTAGATAGTGGTAATCCACGTACATATAGCATAGACATGGCTTCAAAATCGGGTGTAGCTAATCTTAAAGTTCCACCGGGCTTTAAAACTCTATACCATTCCTTTAAGACATCTAATATTTCAGCTCTATCAAAATAAGCTATCACATGTGATGCATATATCAAATCTGCATAATTATCTGGTAGTTCTAATTTAGCAACATTACATTTAATATCTAAATGTTCATAATCACCATCGTCTACATGTAACCAATCTTTACCAAAATTTCTCCAGCCACAACCTAAATGTAATTTAACTTCTTTCATGTTTTTTTATTTTTTTAAAGAGTTTATAGTATCTTTATTAAATTCACTTTTATTATTTTCTATAAAAGATAAATGATTAGGAGAAAAGCTATCAATACTAAATTTATCGAAAAATAAATAATCCCTAGGATAACCATACGTAGGATTTGAATATTTTTCTAAATATTTAAATTTAGAAACATTTACTAATGAACCATTAATCCACCAATCTTCATAGTTATGTAAATTTTTAACTACCATTGTATAACCTGCAGCTTCTAAAATTTGCCTCTGTTCATGTCTTTGTATACCTCTATTACCTAAATATTTGTTATGTTCGATACAAATACATTTAAATTTAACTTTTGTAAAATCAATTAATTTTAACCCATCAATTGTAAAATCATCTATATCCAATGATAAAAAATCAACAACATTTGGTAATTGTGATAAAATAAATTCAACGTTTTCTTTTTTAGTAAAATCCATTGAATAGAATTTAGCATTAGGAAAAGATTTCCAACTTTCACTATGTTCTTCTAAATCAACACATATCGTTTTCCAGTTACACATTTGTAGAAGTAATGAATTACTAAACATTTCATAGGGTGATGAACTGCCTATATCTAAACAAACCCCATTAAATTTAAAGTCGTTTACCATTAATGCAAATACATCTTGCATCGTTTGTGAATATGAAATATATTCAGATTTTAATTTTCTCCTAGTGCCTTCCATCTTTAATAAATGTTTTATCTAATGCTTGACCTTCATATGGCCCTGTTTTATATTCGTATACAATTGTGCCTTCATCTAATATTTCATATGTATGACCTCCATATAATGTAAAGCTTGCATCACCTGCTTCTAATATAGGAGTTGCTATTATACTATCATCAATATCAAATAAAATACATTTGACGCGACCTCTGATTACTATCCAGCTTTCTTGCGCTATTTGTTGTTTATAAGTTCTCTCTTTTATTATATGCCTATGTGGTGGAAATGTTTTACCATTTTCCATATTTAATATAGAACATTGTATAAAGTTATCTTCAGGTACTAAATCTAATCTACCTGGCTTAATTTCATTTAGTCGATTAATTATATGTAATAATTTGTCTGGCTCTATTTTTGAATATATCTTTTCCATGTTATAGTATTTTTTTAATAAATTCAGTATATATGTAATCTTCACTAACTGGCATATTCATAACTCTTTGGAAGTTATCTTTTATTGCTGGCATCATTGAATAATATAATTCAGGGGATAAATCTTCGATTTTAAAATTATTATTGAGCATTATCATCCCGTCTGTATTCCATATTTCACCGATTCCAGGATTACCATAATAAATAGGTACAGTACCTGTTGCAAAACAGTCAGTCAGTTTTTCACTATATGAATTTCTATAAGTATGATTCTCCATTGCAATATTAAAGAAATAATCATTTAAGCCTTCTTCTTTTCTAGCTACCGATTTAAATCCTGTACCGAAATGATCTACTTTATCTTTAAATTTTTGTAGAATTTCATGCCTATAGACATGTGCTGGGCACATTATCTTTGAAGATGCAAACATTGAAACTAATTTACTCTTAGGATGAATAGCCTTATCTATAACCCATGGATTGCCTTTCCATTTTATCCATACAAACTTATCAGATATACTTGCTAAGTCCTGGTCATGCATAAAAACTAATTCAAACTTTTTTTCTAGTTCTTTAACATTAGTTCTTGCATCAGCATACATTTTAGGTTTAATAGTTTTAGATTCATGTAACCAGCCAAAATTTCTTTTTGTCGGGTCAGTCTTTTTAAATATTGCATCATTAATATGAATTGATATAGGTGCAGTATGATTACCTTTAACCCATATCATATGCTGAGGTGTATTATTATCAGATGATGATATCCCATGTTGGAATCCACCGCCGACCATATTTATACTTTGCTTCTTCATTTCTTTTTCCAATTCTCCCATACAAATTCAAAATTAAAAGTCCTTTTATGGGTTTTACTTAATTCATTTACTATTTTATTTCTTCGTTCTTCATGATTATCAACTAATCTATGAAACTGTACTAATATATTATCACATTTATTTAAAGTATTACTTTTAATCATAGCCTCTAATATATTAAATTCTTCTCCTTCAACATTTAATTTTAATAAATCTATTTTATCAATAGATTCTAATGTATCATTTATATTAACTAATTTTATAGGTAATACATTTTTTGAATTTGTATTTATAGAAGATGCATCTCCGTCTAAAGAAATATATGCAGTTCTTGTATTGTTAGATAAACCATAGTTTTTAACTATAACATTTTTATCATTCATATACATTTTTACTATATTATTATAGAAACTTTCAACAGGTTCAAAAATATAATAGTTGCAATTAATTTTATTTTTAAGAACTTGAGTCCATTCGCCTTTATATCCACCTACATCAAATACAATAGAATCCTTTGTTAATTCTGGATAATCAAAAAGAAATTTAGCATCGCCTCCAGCTTTAAAAAATATTCTAACATTTTCTTTATGTGTTAAATTGTTGTTTTTCATATTACTTTCCATTTTACAGGTACTATATTACCTGCTGTTTTATTTTTATCACCACCGAACCATTGTTTTGGCGCAATTACTGTTTCTATATTTTCATTTAACCATGCTCCCCACCAGCTAAATGTTGAATTGGCAATAATCATATCATTACAAGATTGCATTAATTCTAAATCTTCAATATCTGAATTACCTTCTATAAAAATTATTCTATCATCTTTGAATTTAGTTTTACACCACTCTATATCATCACTAAATAACCATACCTCTTGGTGTTTTGATTTATCAAATTGACTTAAAGCTCTTTCATAGTAATCAGTTTCAGATAACACAGGATGTATACCCTTAAGTTTTGTATAATCTCCTCTTCTAACATGAATACCTAAAATAGATTTAGTACTTTCAATTCTTTTAAGACTAAATGTTTTTAAAATTCTTTCTCTATTATTAATAAAATATTTTTCTGATTGAAAATATCCTCTAATTTCCATATTATCTTTGAATGGTATAGGGCTATATGAAAACCCATTTTCTTTATAAACTGAATTAACAAATGCTTTATCATTTCCTAGATTTAAATTCTTAAATATATTATCAATATAATTACCATATCTAGCCCTATTTTTTAAGTCTGGGAAAACAGCCTCTGTATTATTATCCCATGCTAAACTTAATGTAGTTGCAATAATAAACATTTGATTACAGAGACCAAAGTTATATGTACCCCCAGGTGCACCTGGTCCTATTACTTTACAAGTTATCATTTTTTAATATTTTCGTAATTTCTAAATCCACCCATAATATCACTATGCCCTGGTAATTGCCAACCTAAATGCGGTCTACTAATATAGGCATTACAATTACCCTGTAATTTTCTATAATACATATCGATAGGTAAGTCCATTTTTTCTATACCTTCAATTATAGAATCAAACATGTGGCCTTTAATTGCATAAGAATGTGTAGTTAATGTATGAGTTGTCTTTGATATATTTTCTGTGACTTTAATTAATCCATTATAATCACTCTTTTTATTATAGAAATTATTACCACTTAAGTAAAACAAGTCCCAATCATTAGGTAATTGTTCTATTCTTTTTTTAAATTCTAATTCAAAGTTTTCACAAAAAACAATATCATCTTCGAATACTAATACATTATTTAAACCTAATTCTTTTGATTTTTTTACAACACCCAAATGACTTAAATTACAACCTAATAATCCAGGGCGTTTTGCTAATGCATCATGATATACGGGAATTGTTTTTATAAAATCTGTACCAATAATAGCAGAGAATCTTTCAACTTCTATATTGTATTTTTTAAATTCATTTGACGCATGCTCCCATCTATCAGTTCTTGAATCTAAATTTATACAATAAATTTTATCGAAATATTTATTTACTAAACTCATTTGGTCTTATTCTTTAATTTTAATAAATCTTCATATGAAGTATTCCTATCAATATCCGGATTCTCTCTTACAAATTGTCGTATTGCTTTTTTGTTTTCTGTTATTCTTTCTGAGTGTAATCTGATATAATATAAACACTTTGTAATAATTACATGCTTGTGTTTATTTGCTAACATAGTTTTAACCCATCTTGTATCTTCACCACCTACTATATTCTCTTTATTAAATTTTATTTTTTTGTTAACTTCAAACATAATAGATGCAAATGAATGCCCTTCTCCTTTTTCTTTAGGTTCTTCTAAATATTTAACTGAATCTATACTCTTTTCTTTGAATCTCATATGTCTAGTTGCTACTAGATATTTAGAATTTTCAGAAATTAATTTGTATTGTTGTTCAATTCTATATATGTTTGAAATATCATCACTGTCTTGCCAACATGCTATCCTAGTTGTACATTCATTTAATAGAATATTTCTTGCTTCAGTAGGACCTTTATTTTTACCACCTTCTATTAATCTAATTCTAGAATCTTTAATTCTCTTAATAATACTAACAGTTGAATCTGTTGACCCATCGTCATATATTAAAATTTCTAAATTATCATATATTTGTTTACATATACTATCTAGACAAGTTGCAATATACTTTTCCCTATTAAACACCGGTATGAGTACTGTTATCTTTTCCATTATAATCTATCAAAACCTAAATTATCAAAATCTTCTTTATAGAATTTATTAATTAGTTCTATTGTTTTTTTACTTAAATATTTTTCACTAGGTTCTCTAGCAATTTCATTTCTTTTACCTTCAACTTTTGTAGTAGCATTAATATGTACAAGTGGTTTATGATTTTTATTAAATGGTAAATTTAACCACTCTTCATTTAAATTTTCATATTTGATTATCTTATCAAACTTGTTATTTTTAATCCATTCTATTTGTGGGGTAACATGTGGTACATTTGGATGATTTTTTTCTAGAATATCTAAATTTTTACAAAAATTTAAAAATGATGTATCTGTCTTAAGTGTTCTAAGTATATAGAATTTTGAATCATTACCTCGTTGAGTCGTTGACCACCATGACGATATAACTCTATCATATGGATTTCTAATAATAGTAAACTTATAATAATCTTTAAAATTATCTGGTATATTTTTCTCATGGTCTCTAATTATTCGACCATTAAGTTCTTCATTAAAAAATTGATATACGCTTCTAGTACTGGTCTTAGGTATAGCTACAAAAATAGTTTTATATTTATCACTTACAATCATTTTATACTTTTGTTTTCCCAAATACAAAGATATTTATCAGTATATTCAGTTTCATTTATTTTATATGTTTGATTTGACTCATGAATTGAATCTATAGGTTCACCTAGATTATATGGTTCGATTTTTAAGTTAACAGGCCTCCATAATCCAAATGATTCTAAGTCTATATTTTCTGGCTGTTCATTGAAATTAGTTATTATCAAATATTTAATACCTGACTTGCTTATTTTATCTAATATTATTTTGATGGATTCATTTGGTAAATGAACCAACACATCTCTTAATAAAATAGCATCAAATTTTTTATTAATTATAGGTTCAGTAATTAAATTTTTAGTTCTAAATTCTATACTATTAGGTACATTATATTTTTTACTATTATTTCTAATTAAAGGTAATACTATATCTACACCCTGATAGTATTCTAAACAATGAGAAATATCTTTAAACCAATTAAAATCTCCACATGCACCATCATATAATCTTTTAATATTATACTTGCTAAATAATTTAGGTAATTCATCTCTTATAATTGATGTTATATCCATAGTGGAACCTTTACCTGATGCACTCTCTATAGAACCCCACTCATTCACTTCGTATATTTCAGTAAATACTGACTTTGCAGTTTTACCTTTAAATCGTTCTAGTCTTGTTTTTATAAATGGCATAATTATACTTTATTTCTAAATCTTCTACTTGCTTGAAAATGTTCTATAATAGGTCTAACGTTAGGGTACATTGCTTTCATTGAATCAAATATGAAAGTATATTCAGGTGGTAGATTTTTAAATGTTAGCCCATATCTTTTACCATCCTGTATTGCTTTATCTAAATTCCACTGTTCAAGATTTTTTGTGTTTGAACCTTCTGCTTCATTTATCTCCATCCATTTTTTACATAATTGGATAGTTCTTTCATTTGATTTTATAAATATCGTTCCACTTAAACATTCATTTTTACGCCATCTAAAATCTTGATATCTAACAGATATATCATAATCATAGTCTTTGAATAAATCTAATCTTGAATGTATTACTGCATCGCAGTCAACATATACTATTTTTTGACCAGGATATTTGTTTAACATATCAAGCATGAATTTTGCTTTAAATCTAGTATTTGATTGCCAGTTACCTAATGTTGGTACACCTGGAATATCATATCTTAAATTTAATTTTTTACATGAATTTATTAAGCCCTGTGCTTCCTGTTCATATGGAGTATTAATAGTATAATATCCTACTACTATCAAATCTCTTAAATCACCTTTAAGATTTAGTATATCTGTATCAATATTATTTGATTGAAATGGTACAGGTTCTATATTTTCTATAACTTTAATTTCTTCTTTTATTGGAGCAGCCTGTCTATTAATAATAGTGTTAATATCTACATATTTAATAAAATTATTTAAATAGCTAATTGATGAACAACTAAATATTTTACTACTAAATTTACTTAATTGCAATGACTTTGCAAATACTGACCTGTAATTAATTAAGTTCTTAGAAAATATATTTATATTTTGTCTATATCCATTATGGAAATGAGTCTTTGCTGAACCTGTAATTAAATCGTAACCTAATAAATATATTTCATCATATCCTAATGCCAGTGCTAATTGTACTCCACAGTAGCCGCTATTTTGGCCATGTGAGAATGTATGTAAGTCACCTCCAAATCCAGTTGAAATATCATATGTTTTATTACTACGTATAACTCCTGTAAAATTACTAAGCGCTGTATACCTTAAATTCATCCTGGTATCAACATATACCCCTGCAATATTTTTAATATAAGGATGTTCTGTATTAATTATAAAGTAACTATAGTCAACTTTATTTTTTATAATATTAAAATCACCGTTTGTTAATTTACTTTTATCGGTAATGAATGTATAATCCATTGTAACAAAGTATGTTGCTTTAGGAACATGTTCAATTGACTTATTAACAGCTATTACATCTTCGCCTTCAAGCAAAGAAAAATCAAAACTAGCAAGCGATGTACCACCTCCAACTATAAATACTCTGGATTTTTTTGGTTTAGGTAAATTTGATATAAGATTTGAAATTGGTAATTCTTGATAATTCTTAGAATTTGTCACAGTTTTTGTCGGTGTTGGTCTAACAACTTGTTTATTAATATTTGAAACAGTTTTTATAACGTCTGGTTTCAAATATTTTATTACTCTTTTCTTTTGTGACATCGTGGCTAAATTACATTACTTGCTTATTTTTATATCTATCTTCGATTAAATGTTTCAGTAAAAAATAACTATTTTATCATTTAAAGTGTTATTTATAAATTGTTTCTCGAATGTATCATTATGGTCTTTATAATAATAAGAACCAAATGCGTTCTTTTTAAACTTTGACGCACTATTAAAGAAATCAAATCCGAATAAACTCAACTTAGAAAAATTTATATTATTGACAAAATAGTTTATAGTACATGCTCCTGTAGATGGTTTAAATTTACCGAACTGTGAACTTAGCTTTGAATATTCTTCTATGGTACCATGTACTGGATTTTTAAAACATGAATATTGATTATAATTAGTAATTTGACCATTACATCTTATTAAGAATAGATTATATTCAGGATTACATATCTTAGATATTTGCTGGGGAAATTGTAGTTTACTTATTCCATAAGACATTATAGTTGTTTTAGTACCTACATTCTTTGGAAATTTAGAAATGTATTTAGGTGCATGGTTAATTCTTACAACTATATCATGTTCATCTATTTTATTTCCTAAAGTATTATTTAATAATGACTCAGAATTACCTACAATTGCTATACTTTTATTATTACAAAATTTCTGTATACTGTTCATGTATTATATATTATACAAAAAAAGAGGTATCAATCTGACACCTCTTTTAAATGATTTGTAATAATCTAATTAAGCCTTAGCTTCAGTTTCAGCTTCAGTTTCAGCTTCTACTGCAGGTGATTCTACTTCGCCTTCAGCCTGTGCTTCTTGCTTAGGTACAAATACCTTAATTGCTTTTGCTAACAATTCAGCATCTTCTAAAGAAAACGCTCCTGCTTTTTGAGCAAGTCTTACTCCCTGGATTAAAACTCCTAAAGCTTGTTCTTGTGTTAATTCTGTGTTCATACTAGTTGTTTTTTTAAAGTTGTTAAACATTTATCGTTTGTTATATAACGTTCGGTTTACTTTGTTTCAGAAATTTATGAAACTAAACCAATAAATTTACCATTACCTAATTTTGTAATTCGCAAAGCATTTATAGGATATATGGCACCTTGTACAAATGAATTTGCTGGATATACCATTGGACCTAATTCTGTTTCAATTATACATTCAGAATCATTTGTTTGTATACAATGTATTGCGAAGAATACATCCTTTGGATAATCTTTACCTTCTTCAATTTGAATAAGTTTCTTTGCTGTTGACCTTTTGTTTATATTATTTAAAAGTTCATGATAGTCATTAAAATACTTTTCATGAAATTTATATAATTTATTCTGATGGTCTATAAGTACCTTCTGTAGATTTGATAAGAAATCGTTTGCTGCGCTCATAATATAAATTTAGAAATCAGTAATGTCTTTTGATTTAGATAATTTTGCATCTGCTAATTTTAAACAGCTTATAACTTTTGTTTTATAACCATCTGGCCAATTAGTGTCAATTATCTTTATTTTAATTTCAGCATATAACCCACCGGTCATAAATTTTGCAGATTCAGATGCTGGTATTTTAATTGAGAATATTCCAACGTCTACTGTTTCGCCATCTTCCTCATGTTGAAGTACAGTTATTGGAAAATTACCGGTAGTATCAGGATATACAAATGTCATATATGAATATTTATCTCCATATAAACAAATGAAGATTCCTGCAACATCATTAATGTCAATTGGATTACCATCTTCATCAGTTATTGAAAATTCCAGTTCAGCATCTGCACCTTGGTATATTTGACTTAAACACTCAATAAAAACTCTAAGTGTAGTACATGCTGAAACTCCAAAACAAGTTGAACTTCCAGGTTGACCATAATCGTTTACAGTGCTCATGATATTGTTGCGTTATTTATATCTGGTGGACCAAATGTTCTTTTAGTACTACCATTGCCAGGCTCTTCTGTTACGTGTGTTCTCTTTTCAGGTTCTGGCGTTTTTGTTTTTTCATCTAAAACATCTTGTATTATTTGTGATTTAGCATCTTCATGAGTATTACTTATTTTAATCTCATCTTCAGCCTTAGACAGTTCTTGTACTTCATTAATAGTTTCACTCATCTTATCATCTTTAACTGACTCAATGACATCTAAATTACCTAGAGTATCAATATTAGTTTCGGCAAATAAAGCATCTTCGTCAAGTTCTTCTACTGTAGGTTTAACTTCTTCTACTTTTAATTCTGAAATAGGGTTAGGTTCAGCTAAACTAACTTTACCAGTTGTTTCAATTATTAAATTGTCGTCTTTTTGCCCTGGTCTAATATAGTCAACTAATGATTTTATAAAACCTAAAGCTACTATTGGAAGTATTGCACCTGAAATGATTGCTAAAATTCTTTTTTGATAAATAGGTTCTTCTTCATTCAATGCGAATAATTCCATCCAGCTTGAATAACCATCCGCATGGTCATACGCATAATACATATTACCCATTGCTTGCATTGCGGTTAATAATATAAATAAAAACCAAACTAAAGTTCTAGATGTTTTGTCTAATATTATAATAGCAGCTAAGGAGGCTGCAGCGCCTACTTCAAACGCAATAGCTAGACTTACAGCTAACCAATGTGGGTTAGTTAAAGCAAAAAAGTCAATTACGTGAATTGTTGATATAACACTTACAATTACATATAAACTTACGAAAATACCAATTATAAAATTTCTAATGAGTTTATCTCTTTTCATTTTCAATTTATTTTATTTACCCCATTGTAACCATTTTGGCGAATAATGTAATCCTACGCCTACATAAGGTCCAGTTGCAAATCCGCCATTTTTAATATCTACCATTAAGCCATATCCAAAATTGAATCCTAGACCCCATTCTTTTCTAAAAGACCTTGTTGTTTTTCTAGAAAGAGGGTCTGCCATAATATCAGCACCTTCTAATTTACTAAAAGTTAATCCAGGATATTTTGATTGTGCTACTATATAAACTTTTTTATCTTTAGGGTCTTGGAATAAACCAACCTTTAAACCTATACTTTGTTCAAATGTAAATTTTGATTTACTTGGATATGTTTGTGAAAATATATCGTATTTACTAAAATCAACTTCAGTTGAATCTCTCTTATTAAAATATTTTAAAGTGAATGGTGCATCAAATGACATGTTTCTCCAGTTATCATCATCAACTCTCATTGTATCAACACCTACTAAATGTTCTACGCCTAATGAATCAATCTTAAGTGTAGTTTGTACATATAGTGTTTCTTTAATAATGACTGTACCTTTTGCTAAAGCTAATGCAGTCTTCTTTTTAAGGTCATCAAATCCTTCAGTGAGTGAAGTAAACTGTTCTTTTAATTCTTTCTGAGTTAATTGATATCCTTGAATTATACCTCTATTAGTAGAGTCAGCTAATTTATAATTTTCTAGGATTGCATTTTTAGCTTGTTCATTATTCAAGACTCTTTGCGTTTCAGTCTTCTGTTGTTCAAGTTGATTCTCTAAATCATTAGTTTTGCTACACTGTCTAAAAAACAACATGATAAGTATTGCTATTCCAGCTAATATTAAAAAACTTCTATTCTTAGGATTTGATAGAAATCCCCATATCATTGTTAATGGATTCATAAGTTATTTTTTAGATTCTAAATCATTAATTTCTTTATCGATTTCTGATTGTCTATTTACATCTAATAATCTTCTATCAATTGATTGTATCATTCTCTTTTCAGATTTAAGGCCTTCGATTTTTAAATCATTAACGGTAATTGGTGTATATGATTCAATCATATTTTTAAGTGAATCGATGTTAGATGTTAATTGTAAATTATCTTTTCTCATTTTATCAATTGTTCTATTAGTCGAACACTGACCTAAATAAATGAAACAAAATAATGTAACAAGAATGGCGCTCTGCCATTTAATAATAAAGTTTTTAATTTTTTCCATTGTTATTCGTTTTTAAAGTTACTTTTTTGTTATATAAGACATTGGTATACCATTTATTGATATTAGCATTGGATCACTTTTAGGATGTTTCTTTGTTACAAAATCTCCAGCTTGGTTAATGTCTTTTGCTTTTATTATTACTTTCTTATCGTTTTTATTTAAAAGCTGATATTCAAATTCAATTAACTTAGATTCCTCAATTTTAAAATTTGATTTTGGTTTATTAATTTTACCTTTTCCTAATCTATATAAATTTATAGTACTGCCATAATCCCTCTCAGCACATATACAATCTCCGCCAGATTTACCACATCTTTGACATGTATCACCCTGTCCATTCTGATATTCCTGCATCTTTAATACTAATTCAGGGTCTGTTTGCTTTTCAGCAATATATTCTTTAAATCCTTTAAGTTTCATAATATAAACTTTATTTAAAGTATATATTGACTTAAATTACTTAGCAGGTTTCATTTCATGGAACATCTTAAGATTCTCTGTAAATTTCTTAAAATAAACAGTCACGTCATTCCAATTTAACATAAAACATTGTGGATATCTATCAACTTCGTTTGATATCCAGATTTCAGCACCGTCTGGTTTAATACCCATTCTTTCCCATATTGCAATACAATAAGCAGAAGCTTGCATTTTATAATTCTCAATCCACGCTTCATTCTTAGCCTTCTTTGCAGTTTTAAAGTCAATAACTTTAAATGAACCATCGTCCAATTGGCTAAAATTATCTACAGTTCCAGCGTATCCTCCACCTGCTGCTGACCATAAAAATTGTTCTTGTGATATAACCTTAGTAATTCTATCAAAACATCCTGTAGAATAAAAGTTATTAAATAGTATTCCGCCTACTATTGAGGCTCTAGCGTCAAACTGAGTAATTTCTTTATCTGTTCTTGCTAATTCTAGAGTTTCATTTAATCTATCTTTGTTTGATAACTCAATTGGAAGATTAAGATACAGTTCACATAATCTATGCATTACAGTACCTCTATCAGTTGAATCTTTTCCAATTTTATCAGCAGCATCTTGTCCAATTCTCTCAGCCCAATTATCTAATGCTGTTTTATCTGTAGTTGCACTTAATACGCTAGTTACACTAGGAAAAGTTCCAATTATTTTTCTACCTTGTTTTACTTCATACCAACGTTTACCATCAACTTGAACTCTCTTAATCGTTTCTTTTACTTCTTTCATTAGAAAATATAATCTATTACTGCGTTAATTTTAGACATTATAGCTGGACTATCAATTACAAATCTATATACTGCTCTTATAATAAAGAAGCTAGCTGTCCATAAAAATAAATTCCAAACTATTCTTTTAAATGATATTGTCTCGACTTCAGGGTACATAACTACTAGATATGCTGCGGTATTAGGTTCTTCGATTTTACTAACTTCAGGATATGTATAATCTGCCAATCCAATTTCTAATAAAACTTGAGTAAATGGTTTAAGGTGTTGTAATACCCAAGCTTCATGCATGTATTCATTTCCTTGTGAAACTTCTTCTGGTAAATTAATAACAGTATAGATTCGGCCAAGTCTATCGACACGCATTTTGTTTTTTTCTAAATACTCTCGGTTTTGTTTTGATATTTTCGCAAAACGTCTCCAGAGTCTAATATCTTTTACTAAGTCAATCCAGTACATATACACTATTTTTAAATTATATCCAGTCGAGGCTGTTTGTTTAAATAAAAAAGGCTATCCCTCGAGATAGCCTTCATTTGTTATTATTGTTTTTAAATTTTAATACGATATGGCTCAAAATCAACGCCATGTGCATCTGCTTCATTCTCCCATGCTTTATCTAAATGTTTAATAGCTTCTTTAATATGCTTTACTGTATCTTTATTCATATTCTTTGCATATTTTTCGACAAAATCATAAAATTCGCTAAGACCGTCACTAAAATCATTAATTTCCATAACTTGTTCATTTAGTAAAGATTCTCTTAAAGTATCACTATAAGATTTTTCTTTATTTTGATTTATAAAATCATTAAATTTAACTGGTTTCATTTTATTGTAATTATTTTTTTATATATCTTATTAAAGTGGTATTATAATTTCAGGCGGTATACCAATAGTAATTATAGACTCACCTGATGGTAATGGAACTGGATTTTTCTCATATACATGTGTTCCAGCTAATATCATTTTAAAACCTGAGTATGTATATGCATTAGCTACGCCAAAATCATAATTAAATCCGACAGGTGCACCATGGTGACCATTTACAAAATTATTACATGTGAAAATTAATTTACCAGTGTCATAAAAACACATTTGTAAATGGTCTGCATGTCTTTTTGCATCAGGTAAAATTGTAGACTCGTAATAACTATCAATCCATCCATCCTTAGCTGTCAATATAGCCGCATTAATTGCAGCTAAATCTATTTTAATATAGAATAAATTATTTGAACTTGACGCTACAGTTGAAGGTATATCTAAAGCAAATCTATATTGTATAAATATAGTAGTACCTATAATTTTATATTTAAAATATACGTTTTTATTTGAAAAATAATGAGTATTACTATCAGAACCGATTGACGTTGCACTAAGCTGATATATTTCTGTACCTGCTTGATTATACCCTCTAATATCTAATAATGGTACACCGATAAAAATCCATTGACTTTCATATCCATCTATTGTTGATTGTAAACTTGATATACTACTATTAATAGAAGTTAAATCTATTGTTGGTGTATCTATATTTAAGAACCATGATTCCTCAGAACTGTCATAAGAAATAAAGGATTCATTTGCTCTTAAGTTTAGAGCAAATGAACCCTCTAAGTTCAAATTCTGGACATTCTGTCCCTGTATGTTTATTAATCTTTCTTTAAAAAAAGGTGTTTTAGTAAGCTTTATTCTTGCCATAGATTATATATCCAAAGCTGCAGCGATGCCTGGGAAATTTTCAACTAATTCAGATGCTACCAAAGACTTACCTCGCCTTACTCTATTCTTAACTCGCTGTAAAGCTTTTTTGTAAACAACTTCATATTGTTTTCTTGCTTTTGTCTTTTCAGTACCTTTTGCAGTATCAAATTTAAGTTTAGCTTTCTGTAGCTCTTCATCGTATTTATATGCAACATCTTTATATTTCATTTTATTGAAAAGGATATCAACTAAAATATCACGATACATTGGCTTTAAATTTTGGATTAAATCTACGGCAGTTGTATATTGCGACTGTAGTAAATTATCTTCTTCAAGATATTCTTCCTCGTCTTTATATTCTTCTTCTTCGAATGTTAGCCCATTCTTAGAAACTCGATTCATATCATCATCAGAAGTCACTTCAGACCCAAACTCCTGCAAATACGATAATGAAATTCTAGGATTTCTTTCACGCTTAATCCATCTTAAACATTCTCTTTTCCCAATAGTATAAGCCCACGTAGTAATTGAAAAAGTTTCATCATACGTGTCTATCTTTTCGTAAATCTTATGAAAAGTCCTTGCCAGTAAATCTTCTGTTACATCATGGTCTTTAACGATGTTTTTAATGTAATTACGAAGACTTGGTCTCATTTTGTGGTATAGCTTTGTAAAAGCAATTTCAGACTTCGTTCTTTTGAAATCTTTTGCCATAGAGTTATATGTCTCAGTTGGCTTTCTTGTTTCTCTTCCTTTCATAGTATAAAAGTAACAAATTAATTTGACAAATAAAAGTTACACCGATGCTTTTTCTTCAAAATCTTTGAAGATATCGAATAGTACTTTTACTTCTTGAGGTATGAAATTCCAGTTATCGCAGCATACGTTAACTCTTTTCATTTTAGTAAGGTCTGTTTTTAATTCTTTGAGAGTATTACCATGAAAATGATATAGACCATTCTCTTTTCCTGGCCAAGATTCTAAAGGCCAATGGGACAATACAATTTTATTATCGTAATCTTTAAATATATCATTAGGTATAATATCAATACCATCATAATATTCAAATACTTCTAGTAAGGCATCATCATATTCTCCAATAATAAATTTAATATTACCATTTAAGACTTTAAGTACTTCGTCAGCAACTGTTGGAGTCCATGCAAAATTACCTAAATGATATACTAAGTCGTCATCGCCGACTACACTATTCCAATTTTCTATTAAAACAGCATCCATTTCCTCAACTGATTCAAATGGCCTGCTAGCTATTTTATTCATGTTCTTTCTACCAAAGAAAGTATCAGATGTTATAAATATTTTACGTTCCATTTTATTTACTTATTTTTTCATAAATCCAAGTTAATAAACCGTCATCAGTAGTATATTCAATACCTTCTTCTACGCAATTTATTATCTTTAATAATTCAGAGCTTGGTTCTCCATCAATATCAATTAGATTAATACCTATCTCTGGCATTCTTTCTGGAACACTATATGTATTAAGCATATCTTCTGCTAGTTCAAAGTGTCTTTCATATAAATGATATGAATTAACAATATGTGTATATTTGCCTAATTTTAAATCTGGATAATATTCTTTAAGTAATTTATGAGCTTGTTGTAATAAAGTACAAAAGAAAGCAACGTCAGTAGGTGTTCCAAGTATTACATCATTCGAACGCATTGTAATTGTTAAACACAATCTATTGTTTCTTATTAAGAATGCTCCGTTTAATGTACAAATAAAATCCTTATTATCGTTATACTGATACATTGGTTTATTAAATAACATGACAGCCTGTCTAGTGTCCTTATCTTTAATTAGGGATTGCATGGCCCATTGCCATTGTGATATTCCCTGCTCGTTCTTTTGTTTAAAAATCAAATTACCATAAGCTGAATTTAAACTCTGGTCATCATTTGCTATTTGACGCCAGAAACTAGCATATTTTTCAATAAATTTTAAATCAGAACGTCCAGCAAAATACCAAAGTAATTCAGCTGCAATATATTTATACTGTGAACTTCTTCTTGGATTTGAATAAAGACAATAGCTTGCATTTTTAATTTCTAACCCTAAGTTTAACGTTTCTTTGACTTTCATTCCTCTAGGTGAACTTGTATATTGAGGATGATTAACTAAATAATGTAAGCTTCTTATATATGCATCTGAAAACGTTTCTCCTTTAATTGCTAACATATTGTGTTTCTTTTAATATTTGATTTATTATATCCTTATTATTGTATATTGTTTCTACGCATTTATTGCGGTAATCTATTAAATCATTTAATGACTCTACTGACATTTTATCTTTCATGTAAAACGGAAATGTGTTTGTACATAGATAGTTTAAATAATCTGAAACAAATGAATCAGTTATTACTGGAATGTCTATTGTTTTATTATAATATTCAAAAAATGTTTTTACATTCTCAATACCATATGGAACTACATCTACTATAAATCCCATAACTTCTATACTTACATAATCAACTGCCGCAAAATCAAAATCAATTAATACGTGTTTAGTGCCATCAAATATAATATTGTGTAATTTAAAGTCTCTATGTAATGGTAATTTAGGCTGTGCATTATTAAATCTTTCTATGTTATTAAATATGTCCATTCTTGCTTCATATGCCTTATTAGCTACAGGATCTTTCTTTATATATAACCACTTATCCATTTCAGAATAGGATTCATTCTTGACTGGTAGGTTCAGTAAGTTTCTATTGTTATATGCATAATTATGTAAATGAGCCATAGCTGTCCCAATCAGCCTCATATTATTCTCGTTTGGAGTCCAAGATTGCTCTTCGACTTTATCAAACATAAGTTCATAATATGTTTCTTTACCAGACTGTTTTAAGTTTACTCCAATAAATTGGTTAATACAAAAAGTACCACCAATCATTTCAGATAATTTAGCTTGAAACACAACGGTTCGTGTATCAAAATCATTTGCAGGTTTAAGTTTACAAAAGACTTCCGTTTCATCTACTTTCTTGAAGTAGGTTTTGCTCATACTTGGTTTCATTTATATAAATCTCCTTCCGTAAATACCTGAAGATATGGCTGTTCACCAAAATCTGCAGACTTTGTATAATAATACATTGTATTTGCCCAATTATAAAAATATTGACTATTGAAGAAATCTCTCTGAGGCTTCTGAATATCACTTACTAAAGTAATATCACCTTCATCGACATCTTCTTTAATTACTGCCTTCATGAAATCATCACAGTAATGGTATAAAACGCCCATATCTTGTAAGTATTCTTTATAAGTAAGTTTAATTGGAATTATATTATTTTTAAATTCTCTAAGTGTTTGGTCCCAAGTTGGAATATATGATGTGTCATATAAATCTTCTTGTTTAGTTTCTTTGCCATTTATTTCATTGCTTAATGTTGTAGATAAAGCAGCTGCTGCATCTAATGATTTAACAACATCTACATATTCGTGTAATGAAACTGTCTTGTATAAAAAGCTTCCTAATTCTAAATCAGGATATACTTCTAACAACCAACCATAGATAATCTCTTGAACTAAAGTTAATACGAATACGTCATTTACAAATCCCATTGATACTGCAGTACCTCTAGTCTCTGCAGTCATGTAGAATTTATTATCTCTGATAATGAAATGTGCATAAATCATACAAGGTGTATGTTTATGATTTCGTCTATTACCTAAACTCAATACCGCTTTTCTGGTATTCTTATCTTTAACAAAACGTTCTTTGATTTTATAAAGTGACCATCTTGAAAGTGCTTGCCTTAATTCATTTCCAAAAAACATTGGGTCAGTTGAATTACCCATCGTCTTTTCTAACATCTCTTTAGAATGTATAATTCTAGGTTGATTACTATTTAAGATATCGAAAGTCTCTTGTAAAATAAAAGGTAATCTGAAGTTTGAAATATTAATAATTCTATCTCTAGGATCTTCTATTTCAACTGCAACATTCATTACCTCAACAGTAGCTTCATTTCTGGATTCAATGAAATCACCCTCTTTATTAATAAGGTTAATTAATTTTAAATATGCATCTGATGCATTTTTAGCTTTTAAAGATTTTATACTATAGTTCATGCTTATTTATATAGAAGATAAATTAAAGTTGTTTCATGCGATTTAGTTAAGAATCCGAGTTCATGATTTCGTCTAAATGTAAATGCACTACCAGGTGACCTATTTACAGTTATTAGTTTATCATGTAAAACAAATCCGTTTGCAAACGCATGTTGATTAAAAATATACTCCATGTCTCTTACTCCTGAAGTACCTCTTCTGTGAGTACCTACTGTAAAGATAACAGGATAGAATTTATGATTATCGTAGTTGCTATATTTAATTACTTCAGAAAGTCTAACAAACATGTTAGATATTCTTTCATCAAAGTCATCATAATCCATGTGACTTAAATCTCCTTTGCCTCCTGAATAAACTTCTTTATCATAATACGGTGGGCATGAAAATACAGCATCAATTACTCTATCTTTAATATGTCCAATTGATGTACCATCGCCTAATATAAGTTCTTGATTATTATCTGGAAACTTTCTATCTAATAATTCTCTATTATAATTAACAGTATCTTCACATGTATCATACCCAACATATGCACGCTTAAGTAATGTTGTAATTAATGGTCTAGTACCCCTACCCATAAATGGGTCAAGTATTAAATCATCTTGTTTAGTATAATAATCTAAAATGAAATATGCCTGGTCTGGGTTATATGTAGAATATTTCATATTCTTTGCATAGCCACCGCCTCTCTTTTTAGCTTTACCTTTAGTTACATCATTGAGTTCACTTTTATCACCATCAATTAAATCCATTAATTCAGGAGATTTATTAAATGACATTACAGACTTGGGTATACCATCAAATCTTTCTTTAAAGTTAAACCTCTTTTCAGATGTTAGTGATTTAGCTAATCTTAATTTGATTGCCTTATCAATACCATCACCTTCAATTTCAAATAATGCACCCATTATACTTTTATTACTTTACAAGGTTTCTCCATTTGTTCGGCGTAATCTAATGCTGAAGCGGTCCCTGGGCTTTTTCCATCCCAAAAAGCCACGATTACATCTGCAACTTCTACTATATCTTTATTTCTTAAAAATCCGGCCCTTTTACCATATCTGTCCCAATCTGGAATAAATATTCTTGTGCCAATCCCATTCTCTTCAGCGTATCTTTCTCCTAATGAATCTGCACCCCTTGCGCCACCTGAAACTATTAAAGTAATTCTATCTCTAACGGGGTCTAATGTTTTACAAACAAGCGCATAGTCATTAAACTCTCTACTACCAATAATTGCTACCTTCATATTTTACTTTGAATATCTTTAATCTTATCATATATTTTATAAATATTCTCAAAATGTTTATTAGTAAACTTTTCAAATCTAGCATCAACTCTAGGCTGAATTGATTCAATTCCAAATTTTCTAAACATTTTAGGTATTCGGCTCGATATAAAAAATTTACTTTCAGCATATTCAACATCGGCTGAATCAATATTTGAATTACCTATAACATATAATGACTCCATTGCCTTTAATATATTATATGGTCTAATTAAAGAATCTACGTATGATTGATTCATATTCATATCTTGATAAGAAATCATAATAACTTGACCATCATATAGAAGTCTTTTCATGGTAGGATGTTCAGAGTATTGGTGCCAAACCATTTTACCCTTTTCATAACTTGGAACAAGAGTCAAAGGATCTAATTCTTTTAATCCTATAATATTTTTAAAAGAATCATCATACATTATTTCAAATGCTATATACCCTTCAGTTAAATATTTAACTATTTGATTCCATTCTATTTGAAAATTATCTATATTACTAGGTACATTAGTAAATTTATTATAAATTTCATCTGCAACAGTTTCAATACAATGTTTTATTTCATCTTTATTTGAATATTCTCTATAGATATTTCTTTTAGATTTATAATCTAAATCTTCAAATTTAATTTTGTAAGTTTTCATATTTTTTTATTTATGCTCTTTTGATTGGGAGAGTGGCACAAGCGAAGCAGCCACCCATTTTACCATACTCTACTGCTGGACTTTCATGGACTTTAATTCCATGTGATTCGTAAATTGCTTTTGTATTTGGATTTCCAGCTGGCATTATAATTTCCATAGGTCCTATAGTTACAATATTCATTGCATAACCATTAACGACTTCGTCAGTCTCTTCTAATTCGATTATATTCTTGAAACCTAAATCATGTTTTATAATTGCTTTACGTTGAATGATTGTATCTTTATCTACAATATGTGCTCCACCTAAAATATGTTGAGGAATACCTTCAGCTGCAGCAGCTACAGTTCTTACTTTGATATGAGGATATAATGCTTGAAAGGCATCAGCAAATGATTGTGACGTTCTATTACCTATAGATATTAAAACTTCGTTTTCATTAATCCAAAAGAAATCAGCACCTTCCATAGTAACATCACCAGATATATCTACAACTTGTCCAACATAACCGTGTTTTCTCATTGTTGTTAGTAAATTATGTTGTTCACCTTTACGTACATCATATTTAGGATTTGCTAATATAAAATGAGTAGGTGTAATTACAGCCAAGTCTCTAGCATAAATTTGATTTGGAAAAGGATTAATATCTGTATCACTAAAAGATATATCATCATATACTTTAATATTTAAACTTTTTAATAAAGTTCTATACTGGTCTACTTCTTCTAGAAGTCTATCATAATTTGGAACTGACTTAAACATTACTGTTTTAGGGTCTTTAACTACAACTTCATATTTTCTAGGTATATGAATTGCAACAGCTTCTAGTTTTGAATATTCATTTGTATATCCAATTTCTACTGGCACAAATTCGTCTTGAATTTCAAGACTTCCTTGTTCTTTATGTCTTTCAACAATGTCTTTATTTTCTTCCATTATATCCATGTGTTTGGGTCCATTGAATAACCTAATTCTAACATCAGGTCTTTTGTTTTATTTTGTTTTGATAATGCTTCTATAATATTTTTACGTTTATGCCATCTAAAATCACTAGGCGTTTCTGTAACCATTATTAATGGTAGTTTTTCAGTTACTACTTTATTAATACCTAAATAATTTGTAATAGTGTCTATTGTTCCCTGTGGATCAATTGCAAAATCTTCAAATTTAATTCGAAGAGTTTTAACGCCACTTTTCAAAATAGTTGAATGAGCTTGATGCCATTGATTTAAACAAACTTCTTCAAGTGACTTATCTTTATATTCTCTCCAATTAGCAGGTAAATCAAAATTCCACCATTTGTCACCTCCTTTAACTACTTCAGTATATCCTTTAATATTTAATTTCTCATCAATAATTTCCATATTATGAGCAAAGAATCCTGTTTCAGATAACCACCCGTCCATTAAACCATTAACTGATTGTGCAAATCCCCTTGATAGGTGAATATATTTAATTTCAGCATTTGGAAATAGTTCTTCAAATATTCCAATACGATAACAATCCTGTGGTGTTTTAAAAATAAATGTTTTATCTTCACAATCCTGTTCAGTAATAGGTCTACGTAATTCTGGGATTACAAATGGAGGCTCTTCAATTTTTGGTCTATTAACATCATCATCTAATAAAAATGGAGTATTCTCTTGAATAATATCATAGTAGCCAAACTCCTGTTTACCTCTATAGAATGTTTTCAAAAACATTTGATTAAGTTCATAATAAGAATATTCAGCTTCAGAAAGCGTAGAAGATTCAAAACTTTTCCAAATATTTTCTATATTATTTACATGTTCATTATTTGTTATTCTAGGATATTGTAATGGTATTCTATTTTTCCAATTGTGTATTATTTGATCGATGTTAATATCTTTAGTGTTAACACCCATTTCATCAAAAATATTATCTAATAATTCTTGCTTATTATTTAAAGGTGAACCAAACACATCACTGTTACTTGAATATGGAAATCCATTACCTGATAGTATATAAAAAGGTTCTTCTTCACCTGAAAGATATGCAACATCTTGACTTTTAGACATTATAGTTTTTAATAGAGAACTTCCATTTCTACTACCGCAAAGTATTACTGCAACTTTTTTAACTTTAGTATTTAAGTCACCTGTATGCTTAGTATTACGTAATGAATTAACTCTATTAATTACAAAATCCATATAATTTTTGTATGTTGCTTTATCTTTTATCATATTACATTTGTGATTTAATAAATTGATATGCTTGCTTTAAATGAGAATCTGTAATAAAATATTTTTCAGACTCTTCTGGAGTTATCTTAAATGTATTAAAGCTTTTTATAACATTATCATATCTATTAGAGTGTGAATGTAATTCACTCCCTTCCTTTGAACCTCTTTTTACTAATTCATCAATAGGTACATTTATATAGATAACACATTTCTTAGAATGTGATTTCATTGCACGTAGAATTTCACTAGCATATATTTTATCTTCACTATGCACAGCATCAGTTAAAAATCTATCCCAAAGGATTATTTGTTTGCTATTATTTAACTTATCTAATTGTTCAATTATATTATGCATCCAGAAATTATATTCTTGCCATCTCGATTGTATACCTACATTGACAGCACCTGCCCCTCTAAATCGAATTGCTTCTGGGTATTTTTCTAAGAATTTATTTATAAATGTGGTTTTACCACTAGCGCTTAGGCCTTCTACACCTACAATCATATCATTACTTGCTTTATAATTATACTATATGGAAATGAAAAGTTTACATTAAAAAGGGGAATACGTTTCCATATTCCCCTCTTCATTAGCAACTATATATTATTTCTTTTCTTCAGTCTTTTCAACATCGGCTGCAACTGCAATACCTTGTGATCTTGCCATCTTTTCAGTATCTAATGTAGATAAATCCGTATGGATATTTCTTAAGTGTGTATTGTCATCAGCTAGTTCTTTCATTGATTCACTAATTCCGCCACCTACTTCTGTTAATATTCTTAGATATTCTTTTGCTTCAAAGTAACCTTTTCCGGAAATTTGTAACATCGTTTGATATACCATTCCTACTGGACCGCCATTTAAGAATAAAAATCCTTCTTCAGATACTCCTTCTTTAAGTGCATCTTTAAGACCATGACATACTGAAATATATCCAGGCAACGAGTTATGAGCCCAATTAACATTCTTCTCAATAAACTTAAGTAAGTTTCTTGCATTTTTTAAATCACCAACTTGAACTTTATATTTCTTAGTCTTCATTTCGTTTCCGAATGATTCTGCTACGCTTTCAAGTTCCGCAATCTTCGCGTCAATTTCTTCATCTGAAAAAGATTTCGCATCTTCAGTTGAAATAAAATTATAATCCGGGGAAACATCAGGTGCTGATTCTTCTACTGTTGCTGTTGTTTCTGTAATTTCTTCGTCTTTAACGACTTCCATTTTCTTTTTATTCATAATGTTGCTTATTTTATAATTATATGATTGGTGTGTTAAACTGTTTCAAAATATTAAGTGTAAATTCTTCATAACTATCTACAGTATTGAAAAACTCTTCTATTGTAAATTCTGGATTTTCGATATGCATATCGTAGTTTTCAAAATCATTGAAATCTTTATTATCTGCTTCTATTCTACGTTCAACAGTGTCAGCATCATTTCTTTCGGCTATTCTAACTCTACGTATAGATTCTGGCATATCTAAGTATATTACTAAACTTTCATCTCTGTCAGTTCGACTTAAATGAGATAAACCTGCAGGCGTCATAATGAAAACACTTCCAATGGTATTAAATTGTTCTTTACTAGTTCCGTAATACCAATTATTAAATTCTACGTATTCGTAAAATTTATCTAAAGCAATCATATCTTGAAAATCTTCTTTAGTCAAAAAGAAATAATCTTTTCCAGCAACTTCATTTTGTCTAGGCGGTCTTGTTGTATAAGAAATTTGATATTTGAATCCGCTTTCTTCTAAAAGCTTTCTAAGATAATCTTTACCTGATGCAGCTCTGCCGCATAATATAATTCGTTTTTTGTTTAATATCATTTTTAGGAGTGTTTAGACTTATATAAGTCTTGTAAAATAAGTTTCAAAAAAAAAGGAGACCTTTTGCTTTCGCCAGTGGTCTCCTGAATTTCATCTGCGTGTCCATGGGTGCCTATTAGGCAGCCATTAACATTGGCTCATTTACTTCGCCGTTTAATTTTTTATCTGTTCACTCTCGATTAACCTTCCTTACCTGATCGATACTATCGAGCCCATGTGTTTTAATTTGTGGACCCGGAGGCGACGAAGCCTCGTCTCATTGTAATTATTGAAAACGTCATCAAATGATAGACAAACTATATATCAGTCAGCTTTAAATAGTTTCAATAATTACTGTTTAAATATCTTTTTAGTGGAGCCGTCGTCGTACATCTCGATAATTAATCCTTTATAGTTTTCATTAACGTCTTGGCCTAAATGATTAATTGTTTTAATAATTTTAGGTTCAATTATAGACGAGTTATCAATAGCTATTATATTGTGATATTTATATTGACCATCAAAGTCAGTTTGCTTTAATCGATAATAATTAACCTGATGTTTAGGACTTTCATCTTGACATGTATATCTTAAAGCCACAATAGAATTACCAGCACCTGTTATTGTTGTTAAAATATCCCAATTTATACCGTCTGTACTTTTTTCGATAGTGTAATAATCATTATTTATTTCAGTAGCACTTGACCATTCTAATAAATTAAATCCTTCATTTTTATATCCGTTAAAATATAACAATTCTATTGGTAGTGGTGTAAATATAATAGTCATACCTGCATCAAATGAACCATTACATGGACCACCTGCATATGTATTTGGGAAACCACAAGTACCAACACAAACTCTAGGTCTTAGTAATTCAACGTTTCCATTTAATGAAATACTAGTAGGATATCCGTTTGATACGAATGTAAAGTTAAAACAGAATGTTGTAGGTGTACCTGTACAAGATTCAACATCGTCTGGTACTATAGGATATCCAGCAGGTGTAGATGATGTTGTATTATACTGAACAACAGTTGAGCTTGTAATTGAACCAGTTGCAGTTGCAGATATAGCAGTACATGTATTCATAAAACAATTTGGACCACTGCAACTAGCGCCTGTATATGCATTATAGTTATTTGTTATTGTTGCCGGTGAAAAAGATACGTACGTTGCACCCGCTAAAGTTAAATTAAAATTATTGGTACCACCCCAATTACCTGCAGTATATTGACCAAAGCAAACTTGAATAGTCGTTTGATATTGACCACCACCGATTGAAGTTGGACCTGATATTAAAGTTATATCAGTACTGTGACATGCAAATACTATGCTTGTCATTAGGGATAAAAATAGTGTTAATAAAGATTTCATAATATGTATTTAATTAAGCTATATATCATAAAAAAGAGAGGTTATAAATAGCCTCTCTTTTAATAGTTAAAAAGGGGATTAAGCTATTGCTTTTTGTCCCTTTTTAGTAATTGTATACACTCCACTGTCTACACGCTTTAATAAGCTATCTGATGCTAAATTACGTACGGTACGCATTACTTTACCGTGAAATTCAACATTGTCCATAACATTACTAGAGATACGAAGTCTCTTGCGTAATACAGAAGTGTTAATTTGTTTTTCTTTGTTTGCCGCGTTTAAAATACGCTCAGCCCATGTTTTTGTGTTCTTTGACATAATTATATGTTTTTAGTTTGTTATTATACCTGCTGGTTTAAGATTGTTTATAAAAACTCCCTTTCTCCAATTTATAATCTTTCATTAAATTCTCTGCGATAATTTTAGCTTCTTTCCATGCTTTACGTTTATTAATGATCGATTGTTCTTTTGTGCTGTATTCTATTTTAACTGTACACTCACTTACTTTACTTAAGTGGTGTAAAAATAGATTTACCGATTTCATTGTTGGATGAGCTATAACTCTATTAAGAGAGTTTCTAAATTTCTTTTTAGCTCGTTGACTAGGAAAGTCATTTGTAAATCCGTTGAATACTAAATTACCTGTTAATTCGTAATTCTTCTTTGTTGCATATTCTTTGATTGCTTCAAAGGCTTTGTTAATGTTCTCTACATTAACTTCTAATTGTTGTTTAATTGTTTCCATAATTGTTTTTATTTTTAATTTTTATAACTTTTTTCACGACTTGTAACTGTTATACAATTATGGTGGGTATTTAATCTACATCATAGCTTTATTTTTATTTTGTTTGTAAGAGTAACGGGTCTCGAACCCGTGACTTTCGGTTTTAGAGACCGACGTTCTACCAACTGAACTATACTCTTATTGAGCTTCTGATGGGATTCGAACCACATTTACCACCTCTTGCGGAAGTGTACCTACCATTCGGTCACAGAAGCATTAGTGGGAGAGGATGGATTTGAACCAACGACCTTCTTCTTGCGAAGATGCTCTAACGCTGAGCTACTCTCCCTTTGCTTAGTATATTAAACCTGAAATCTATCCATCTGTTTCATATATCTCTAATTTTGCTTTAAACTTAATACTACCTTTAGTATGCTCGTTAATTGGCGTTTCTTTTGTAGAAAATCCAACGCCAGGATTAACATCTAAATGGTTAATATAATATGACTGCCC
>Ga0307379_10001879_pt1 | contig 31984 bp, 25 predicted proteins | sample UN2MG_FD_202237 | JGI IMG/M metagenome (GOLD analysis project Ga0307379, IMG submission 202237) | Soil microbial communities from Risofladan, Vaasa, Finland - UN-2 | ecosystem: Environmental > Terrestrial > Soil > Coastal area > Acid sulfate soil | place: Finland: Risofladan, Vaasa | collected...
CAATGGCATAGGTGAGCCCATAGGCCTTGATCCCCCTCGGATCGCCGCAGATGACATCCAATCCCTTCACCTGCATCACAAGTTTTTGCGCCTCTTCACTGAAACTCTGAGATAATTTTGTTGCTCCTTCTGCGAGCATGTTGCCGATCCCATGGCGATAGGTGATCTTCTCTACAATGTCACGGATCTTGTCGATTTCCCCCCAGGTGATTTCTAATCCATCCAAGTCGTCAGGATGGAGGAGCCCCTTTTCCTGGCATTCCATAATCCATCCGATGACTTCGGCTGTGGAGATAGAGTCCAATCCCACCTGATTCAGATAGGCATTCATCTCCAGGGCAAAAGGAAGATCGCTGCTCCCCAGTCGTGAGGTAAAACTGCACAACGTTTCGAATTCGGGACCTTCGGCCTCCTTATTTCCCACCATGTAATAGCGGGAACAATGAAGGTTGCAGTTGAAACAGGCCTTGTTTTTCACCTTGTAGGTTTTGGCCAGCGTCTGTCCTGAGATCTTATCCACATAGGCGCATACACCCTCGAGGAAATGTTTTGTCGGGAGGATGCCGATGCCGTTTAGGTCTGTCATCAACATCGTAGTGCCCAACTTGTACCGCTTCTGGTATTCGTTGTGGTCCAAAATGGCTGCTTCGATTGTCCTGCATTCTTCGAGAAACGCCAAGGGGTCTGCCATCTCTACGGAATGTGTTCCCCTTACAGCCAGGGCTTTTATATTCTTTGACCCCATAACGGCGCCCATTCCTGTCCGGCCGTTCACTCTGTTCCCACTCGAAACAATCGCTGCATAATGGACCAAATTCTCTCCAGCAGGCCCGATGGCAGCCACTTCGATGGAGTGATCCTTTCTATCGCATCTGATCGTTTCTGTTGTCTCCAAAATGGTTTTACCCGAAAGCTCAGAACACTCAATGAACTCAACGCCTGACTCTGTCACCCAAAGATAGACGAGTTTGTCTGCTTTCCCTGTGATGATGATCTGGTCGAATCCTGTCTGCTTCATCTCTGCGGCGAACTGTCCTCCAGCTGCGGAATCCCCCAGTATTCCTGTCAGGGGAGATTTGGCTGTGACTGTGTAGTAGGCGGATGCCGGAAGGAGCGAACCGGTGAGAGGACCGGTGCCGAAGATGATGATGTTGTTTTCTCCGAGTGGATCACATTCAGGGTCGAGTTCTTCAAACAATCTTTTGGTGTTGGCTGCCCGGCCTCCGACCACAGGTTTTATCCAGGCGGGATCGAGAGATTCCACAGAGAAAGTCCGGTTGGAGAGGTTCACCCTCAGCACTCGCCCACCGTAGCCGTACTTAAGCAAAAGCCTGATCTCTCCTTTTTTTGGCTTTCAACCCGATCCTTTTGATATAAAAGTGTCGCTTCTGGCTGGGATTCATTTTTGCTGTAACTTTTTTGATGTCTGCCAGGGAAATTTGTTCGATTGTGTCAGGTTCGAAAGTAATGGCCTCCTCCGTACAGGCTTCTATGCACTTGGGCTTTCCCCCACAGAGGTCACAGACATACACAATTTTATTAAAGATCTCGATTGCCCCGATTGGACAGGCCTTCTCACACACCCCACAGGATGTACACAGCGTAGGAGAGACGATGACCTGGCCCTGCTTGCCCAGGCTTAATGCATCCTCAGGACAACTCATACAATAGCGTTCTTTACACTGGACACAAACAAGGGGAGAATCCAATCCAGACTCATATAGGTTCAGGACTTTTATCCGGGCGAGAAAATTATTGATCCTTCCCGTATGGACAAATGAACAGGCCGTTTCACACCGCTGACAACCTGTGCATTTACTCAGTTCAACACGAATCACGCTAATTTATCCTCTTTTAAACTCGCTATTCTTCGATCACATCCAGCCGGAACTGGACCAGCCCATCCGGGTCCGGGCATGAAAAGTTTTTCACTTTTTTCACCCAGTGCCCATCCTCGAGCTTATCTCTCTCTTCCAGAATGGGGAAAATGGGCATCATGCTCTGGAGGGCCCAGATGCACACATGCTGTCCCTCAGGAACGGTGAGCTTGGAATCTTCGACGAGGAAATAGTTCCCCACCTGCATGGGCAGGTTGCAATAACCGTCGATCCTCTCGACACTTACTTTGATTTTTGCCATATCTTCTCTCCTACCATTCCCACATGAATTATTCATCTGTCACCACTATTATTCAGGTTCTCTGATTTTAATCATAATCCAGACTAATAGGCAAATACAATTTTACCTTTGCTTCTCTCCCGTGTTATGTATAGGATATTATGTGGGGACCGTTTCCCAAACGGTCCTCTGTGCGGTCAGTTCGGGGAACTGCCCCTACATGGTACGAGGCGCCATTCAGTAAAAAACTGTCCCGGCAAAAAACTTGACATACGCAAGGGTTATATAATATAGAGAAAATCCTTCGGGACAATTCTGAATATTATGTGATAAATTAGCAGCGTGTTCTCAAAACAGTGATTTTCGGCGTTGAGTGAATGAAAATTCAAAGGAGGTAAGATATGGAATGGGAATTTATGGGCCGAACAATCCATAAGATAGGAGTCGTGGGGTCCGGGAATATCGGGCCGGATATCGCTCTCTATTTCAGCAAAGTGTTTCATAAGTTTGGTGTTCCTGTGGTTGTGGTCGACATCTCTGAAAAAGCTCTCAAGTCGGGCGAAGCGCGAGTGAAGGGAAAATTTGGTCGCGGTGTAAGATCTGGAGCTTTTACAAAAGAAGAGGCGGATGCCATGCTCGGTAATCTGACCTGGACGACCGATTATGCCCAGTTCGGAGAAGCCGATTTTGTGATGGAAGCGGCCACAGAGGATGTGGAGATAAAAAGAAAGATCTTTGCAGAATTGGAGAAATTCTGTCCGGAGACTGCTATCCTGGCATCAAACTCCTCGCATATGGAGCCAGAGGTCATCTTTGATGAGATCACAAACAAGGAGAGATGTCTGGTCGTCCACTACTTTTTCCCTGCTGATCGAAGTATCATCGTGGAGATCGTTCCGGGGAAGGACACGGCACCCGAGGTCGCAGATTTTCTGTTGAATTTTTATGAACAGATCGGAAAAGCGCCCATCAAGGTGAAAAACCGGTTCGGGTATGCCATAGATCCTGTCTTTGAAGGTATTTTCCTGGCTGGAGTTCTTCTGGTTGAGAAAGGCATTGCAACAGTGGAACAGATGGATGCCATGATCCAGAGAGTCCTTGGATTGGGTGTAGGGCCTTTTACGGCAATGAACCTTACCGGAGGGAATCCCATCACACAGCATGGAATTTCCGAGATGAATACCAAGATCATGCCTTGGTTTCACTCCCCCGCGATCCTGGATAATCAGGTGGCGCTCGATAGACCATGGAAGACTTCCTGGAGACATGAAGACGTCCATTACAATGAGAGCGTGTACGAAAGGGTTGCAGATCAGATTAAAGGGGCATACTTCGGCCTAGTCTGTGAGATCTTGGACTCTGGCATCGCTACTCTTGGAGACCTGGAGATGGCAGTGGAAAGCTCTCTAGTGATCAAGGCGCCTTTCCAGATGATGAACGATATGGGCGTTGATAAGGCTCTCGAGCTTGTGAAGGCCTATGCCGAAGAATGGCCCGGATTTAAAGTGCCTGAAGTCTTGGTGAAACAGTCCGAATCCGGAAAACCTTGGGATATCCCCATGGTTTTTAGAGAGGACAAGGACGATGTGGCTGTCGTCACCATCCGAAGGCCGAGCGCATTAAATGCCTTGAACACATCCATAATGACCCAGCTAAAAAATGTGTTCACTGATATTCGATCGGATGAAACGATCAAAGGCGCCGTTTTGACCGGTTTTGGCATAAAGGCTTTTGTGTCCGGAGCGGACGTCCATGAGATCGCTCGTATGAAGTCACCCAAAGAATTGGAAGTATTTGCCCTGAATGGTCATATTGTCTTGAACCTTATAGAAAATCTCGGAAAACCTGTCGTGTGTGCGATGAATGGGCTGGCTTTTGGAGGAGGAAACGAGCTTGCGATGGCCTGCACGGCCAGGATAGCCAAGAAGGGAACAAAAGTGCTGTGTGGCCAGCCAGAGCCGAAACTCGGGCTTGTTCCCGGTTATGGCGGGAGCCAGAGGCTGCCACGCATCATCGGATTATCCGCTGCATGGCCGCTCCTTCGGACAGGAAATCCCATATCCTCTGAAGAAGCTCTCAACCTGGGCCTCATCCAGGAGGAGGTGGAGGGCAATGTCAAAGAGGCGGGTATCGTTTATGCTAAAAAACTGATCTCTGGGGAGGCGAGCATTCCGGTCATACAGAAAGGCCCCCTTGAAATACCCGACACGCTCCCCGAAGTGGACATCGGCTATCTGTCAAAAAAGACCGATGAGATCATGCAAAGAGTCATCCTCGAAGGAGCAGAGATGACACTCGAGGAGGGGCTCAAGCATGAGGCTAAGGTCCTAGGAGAGCTTGTGGAGACCAAGGACATGAGGATCGGTATGGAAACGTTCAGAAAATTCGGTCCCAAGAAGAATGCGGGGTTTTCCAATGCGTGATCGAGAGATGCAGAGAAGACGCCATCAAAACGAAAGAGGAGGACATCATGTTATTTGAAAAATCATACATTCCCTATGATGCTTACTGGAGCACTCCCTTCTGCCGATGGCAAGGAAGCTTTGCCCACTTGCATTCCATGGAGTTTGCCGCTGAGGTATGTCGAGGAGCTTTCCCTGCCCGGAGGATCAGTCCAGATATCTTCGACAGTGTGGTTCTGGGGATGACCGTGCCCCAAAAAAACTGTTTCTACGGAGCCCCCTGGATGGCTGCTATGGTCGGGGCCACAGGGATAACAGGTCCTATGATCAGCCAAGCATGTGCCACATCAGCCAAGTGTGTGAGTGTGGCATCGAAAGAATTGGAGATGGGCGACCAGGAGACGATCCTCGTTGTCACATGTGACCGGACGAGTAACGGTCCTCACATCTATTATCCCAATCCATTGAGTACGGGGGGAACCGGGGATAAAGAGGACTGGGTGTTGGACAACTTCGGTTATGACCCCTGGGCCAAAAATGCAATGATCGAGACTGCCGAAAAAGTGGCGGAAGAGGCTGGGATCACTAAGGAAGAACAGGATGAGGTGACGCTTATCAGATACAACCAGTATCAGGATGCCCTCAAGGATAACAGTGCTTTTCTCCACCGCTATATGGTTGTCCCGATCGAAGCGAAAGATCCTATGGGACGAAAAGTCTTGGCGACTGTAACTGGAGATGAGGGAGTTTTTCCGACAACCGCCGATGCCCTGGCTAGGCTGAGGCCTGCTCAGCCCAACGGGACCGTCACCTTCGGAACACAGACCTACCCCGCCGATGGAAACGCCAGTATCGTAATGACTACTAGGGATAAAGCGCGTGAACTCAGCCGAGATCCGAATGTGGAGATACAGATTCTGTCCTACGCAGAAGCCAGAGCCAAAAAGGGCTTCATGGCCATGTCGATCGTTCCTGCCGCCAGGAAAGCTCTTTCTTCTGTGGGAATAGACATCAAGGATGTCAAAGCCATAAAAACCCACAACCCCTTTGCTGTGAATGATGTCTACTTCTGCCGGGAGATGGGCATCGGACTCGAGGATATGAATAACTACGGGTGCTCCCTCATCTGGGGTCATCCACAGGGACCTACGGGTGCACGCCTCATCATCGAATTGATCGAAGAGCTGGTGATTAAAGGAGGAGGATACGGCCTTTTTGACGGCTGTGCCGCAGGAGACACGGCCGCAGCCATCGTCCTTAAAGTGGACGTTAAATAAGTTCGACACAGTTTTAATGAAGGGACCGTTTCCCAAACGGTCAGTTCGGGTGCCGGTCCCAAAATTGACTCAGTCCATTCGGGGAATGAACTCTACATCTTGGTGAAATGGCCCTTTCCGACGGCATCATTATTGTTGACACGTCCTCTGGTCTGTGATATTTCTACACACAGGTTTAAACGAAGGAAAATATTCTAATTTGTGAAGGATTCCTTTAGTTCGCGCCAAAAACATTGTCAGAGGAGAAGGAATGAGAAGGCTATCCAATGGAAAGGTGATTTTTTGTCTCGTTGTCGTTTTTCTAACTGTCCTGCCTCTATCAGGTCAAACGGAAAAACAGAAGATCAAGGTTGTGGTTGAGAATGCCACGATCCGGGCAAATCCCGATCTCCAGAGTGATGTGATCAAACACACCACCTTGGGGGCTGTGTTTGAAGTTGAGGAAAAGGAAGGCGAATGGTTCACGATCAAGGTTCAGACTGAAGTGGGCGTGCTCCTTACTGGCTATATTCATGAAATGTTCGTTGAGGTCGAAGAGGAAGAAAAGGAAGACATTGAAGAGGCGGTAGAGATGGCCCCTGAACCCGAAGAAAAGGTCGTCGAAGTCCAAAAAAAGCTGGAATCCCCAATGCCACCCCAAGAAGCCCGTCCCACCCGGATGGAGATCGCCTTTGGCGGAAGCTACACATCGGGTTATTCGATAAACAGTGTCTCCTACTCGGATAGCTTTAGCGAGGGAAGCCTGGAGCGTGCCAATGAGAACGGAACCATTACCCAGGGATTGGAGAAACCCATGGGATTTTATGGCTCGTTCAATTTCTTTTTAACTCAAGGCCTGGGGATCGAATTGCGGCTCGACATAAATTCAAGCGCAAATTATACTTCGAGCAGCATGAGTAATTATCGATTGTCCTGGGAATGGTCTGATGGCCGCTCAAGCGATACAACAAAACAGTGGGATATTCAAGGAGGAGGGGTTTCATCACTGACTGTTTTTTCCGGTAATCTTATGTATAAAGTCCGGACTGGAGGATTTTTTGCTCCTTTTTTCAGTGGAGGCGTATCTTATTATTCTGGCAGCCTGAATAAAGCGAGTACATTCGTGGGATATGGAACAACCTGGGCCATCGAGGACTTCCAGTTTATAACACGGTACATCGATTTTTTTGACATCCCTGCAACACTGGAGGCCTCATTCAGTGGGATTGGCTTTAATGTTGGGGGTGGAGCCGATCTTCAGTTTTCGCGAAGTTTAGCTTTAAACATCGATGCCAGATATTTTATGCTGAAAAATGTGGAAGAAAGATGGCAAGTCCGTGCAGGCACATACCCAACGAACCTCCACGAAGGCGTGACGATCACACTGCTCGAACAGAATGCGCTGGCTCTTCAAGAGTCGATAACTCCGGTAGAGATAAATACTTCGTTCTTCAAGATTTCGCTCGGCCTAAAATTGATGTTTTAAAATTCAATACTCTATTCTTATTCTGGATTATTCAGATTAATAACTGCCATTCTGTGAATGGAGGCGTTTCATGAAAGATTTCCTCACGTCACTCAATAAGACTGCAACCCTTACAAAGCTCCAAAGGCCTTTCTCTGCTCTGCCTAAAGTATGGATCGGATTTATCATTGCGGGCGTTTTTCTCCTGGTCGAGCTCATCGCTCTGGCCAGCGGCTATGATATGGATGATCTTCTGCTCTATCTCCTTGCTATCGGTCTTGTTGGGACAGTTTACTGGTTATTCTGTGTCCACAGATTTCATAAGATCCTCCGGGAGATGAATAGGAGTTATCAAATATCTCCAGGAGCTGCAGTCGGTTATCACTTTATACCCTTTTACAATTTTTACTGGATTTTCAAATGGCCCATAGAGTTTTCGAAATACATCAATGCTCAAGGTTCGGTCAAGATGGTGCAGGGGGGATTGTTGGGGGCCCTGCTTTTGATCGCTCTTTTGATCAACAGATTTTTCGATGGAGCAGTGGGTATGACATTTATTTTTGGGATCGGGACGTATATGGCAAATATTCTCCGAAGGCAGATCCAGAGTCCCATCTCAGTGATGCCAGAAGAGATCCAAGCCGAAGTTAAGGAAACCGGGGTATGGACCACACAAAAGGTGGATCAGATCAAATCCTTATCCTGGAATGTGCGTCCTGTTCTCGATGGGCTCGTATCAGTGGATTGCCCGGAATGCAAAGAAAAAAAGAGCTTCAAGGTCGAGTCGTTCCGGCCTTTTTCCTCGGAGCGTCCTGAGGGCCTTGTATTGACAGAGGATGTGGTCAATTTTGTCACCGGAGGCAATCGATTTTTGAGTGGCGCTCTCGGATTTGTTTTTGCAGCTATAATTATCGTTATTCTTGAAATGGCACTCCAGGTGAGGAGGCACAACTTCTTTTTCACTGTTATCGGGGTAATAATTTGGAAGTTTATTCAATCCATGCTGGAGGGCGTGTTCAACAAACAAATACCTGTTTGGACCTATACGTGCAGCGGTTGTGAAGAGAAGTTATTCATCGCTTCTGACGGGAGTGATGTGCTTCTCGGGGAAGCTAAAGAAAAAAAAGAAGCAGCAGCCAAATCTGAATCCAAAATAATTGCAGAGCCTGTCGCTGAGGACAAACCTCTACCTTCCATGGACTTGAGTCCAGTTCCGGCTGTCTCATCCCTAATTCAGGAGAGTGAACATCCGGATGTTCTCGCTGATTCGGTCCCGACTTCGTTCACTGAAACGCTGGTGGCTCCCTCGAAGAATTTGGATGCAGGGAGCGTGTTTGCTGGGAGGTATTTGATTCTTGAGGAACTGGGGAAGGGAGGCATGGGCAGTGTGTATAAGGCCTTCGATAAGGAGGTGGGGGAGAAAATCGCCCTGAAGACGATAAAACCTGAGATCGCGGCCGATGAGAAGGTGATCCAGCGGTTTCGCAACGAGTTGAAGATCGCGCGCAAAATATCGCATAAAAATGTCTGCCGGATGTTTGATCTGGGCCGGGAGGACGACACCTATTACATCGCGATGGAGTATGTATCAGGAGAGGACTTGAAGAGTTCTGTGAGACGGATGGGACCGTTGAGCACGGGGAAAGTTCTGGGATTTGCAACGGAAATATGTGAGGGATTGGCCGAAGCCCACCGTTTGGGGATCGTACACCGGGATCTGAAGCCCCAGAACATCATGATCGATAGGGACGGGATCGCGCAGATTATGGATTTTGGGATCGCACGTTCACGAGAGCTGAAGGGAATGACTGAGAATGGGTCGACCATCGGGACGCCGGAGTACATGTCTCCTGAACAGGTTGAAGGAGAGGACATCGATCAGCGATCCGACATCTATTCTATGGGAGTGATCCTCTACGAAATGGTAACCGGGCGGACACCCTTTGAGGGAAAAACACCCATGAGCATTGCCATGAAACACGTAACGGAAAAACCCAAGGAGCCAATAGGCTTGAACATGCAAATCTCTGAGGATTTAAGCCGGGTGATCATGAAGTGCATGGAAAAAGACAAGGCTCGTCGTTATCAGAGTGCCCTGGACCTGCTCTACGCACTCAAGGAGATCGAACGTGGAATTCCGGCCATTGAGAGGATCAAACCCGCAAGGAAACCCGTCACGTCGAGGGAGATCACGGTATCGTTCAGCGTAAGAAGATTTCTCATCCCTGTCGCCGCGGTCCTGGGTGTTGTCATTATTGGGGGGGGGATATGGTTTTTTGTGCTGCGTCCAGAGAGTTCTAAGCCCGCTTTGTCTTCACCGGTCCCGACAAAGGAAGCTACTCTGGCTGCTGCGCATGAGTCCTTGAAAGATAAGGATTATTCAGGAGCTCTTGATCAATTCAACAGGGTATTGGAACTAGATCCTGAGGATCTTGATGTCCGGTTCAATATAGCCACTATTCTCAAGGAACTGGGGAAGACAGATAAGGCCCTTCAGGAATTCGAGAGGGTGATCGCCCTTGATGAGGAGGACCCCCGATCATACAAACAATTGGGAGAGTTATTTGAGCAGAGACAGGATCTCGAAAAGGGAGTGTTTTATTACAAAAAATATCTCAGCTTGATGTCTGCGGATGAGAGTGAAGATATTGATGAGATTGTAAAGAGAGTGGCGGACTTGGAGGGCATGCTAAAACCTGCTGGCAGGGCAGAGGTACAGAGTGGTACAACCGAAAAGAGTGCTGTGATCAGGGATGTAACTCCCAGGCGAGCCGAAAGCAGAGAGCCAGAAGTTGACCTCTCACGGAGACTGGATACAGGGATCCGTGCATTCAATCAAGAGAGGTACGACCAGAGCATAAGCGTAATGAGAGAGATATTGAGGCTGGATCCCAGCAACAGTCAGGCAACATCTTATCTCACGCGGGCCCAACAGGAGAAGGCCAAGCAGCTAAAGAAGCAGGAGATCGGACAGGGGATATCCCTCGCTCAAGTCGCTTACGAAAGAGGGGATTATGAGGAATGTCTCAACCAAGTGAAAAAAGTGCTCCGATTAGACCCGGAAAATGAAGAGGCGAATAGATATTACAATCTTGCGGAGCAGGTCGTGGCACCCGAGAAAATGAGGATCATAGTGAATGAATATGTTCAATCGCTCAACAATAAAGAGCTGGTGTCCTTTTATGAAAACACATGCTCTTCCGCGCTTTTTCAGAGGATCAAAGGAGACTCAGAATTGATCTCAAACCTGTACAAAAGTTTCAGGTCTGTGGCGTCAAATATCAAGATCCAATTGAAGGAGAACAACAGGGCAGAGGTGAGTTTTTCAAACATCATCACCGGGATTCTCGAGTCAGGAGAACAAAGACAAGTCGTTTTTGAGGGGACGTATGTTTGGGAGATGGAAAAACAAGGGGAGACTTGGAAGATAATCGGGATCTCGACTCAGCCTGCAGGAAAAGATCGATAGAGTGGATTTTTTCAGGTCGAGTTCGCCATATTGATCGGGAGCACAGGAATTGATCATTTTTCCATCATAAGTCATCAAATTCATGCATCCATCACACAGGTTTTTCTCTCAATCTATGGTCTCATTCGGTTGCTGCAGGTTTATGCGCTGCACATAGATCTTGTCCAAGACCCTTACAGGATTTTTTACGCAAACTCTGACGAAATTGTCGAATGCCCGTCTAACTTTCCGGTTGAGTATGGAGAGAAGGAACACAATTTTAATTATTTCTATTTATTTTGCAGTACGCCTTTTTTCTGTTTGTTTATTGAGATTTTTCAGTGCAGAAAGAACTTTCTCGGGTGTGATGGGGAGGTCCGGGATACGAACGCCCACCGCATCGTAAATAGCATTGGCAATGGCAGGTGCTGTGGGCACAAGCCCGGGTTCGGCCACTCCTTTGGCACCAAAGGGACCGAAGCTGTCATTGGTTTCTATAAACTCGAGATCGATCGGGAAATCCAACTCCTGTATCGTCGGGATCTTGTAGTCTCTAAAATTCGTGTTTTGGATTTTTCCATTCTTTGTTTGAAGCTCTTCGTAGAGCGCATATCCTATTCCCTGAGCGAGTGCTCCATAGATCTGTCCTCTGAGTCCTTCTGGGTCCAAAACCTTTCCGACATCGTGTGCTGCAGCCATCCGAAGAATTTTTACCTCCCCGGTTTCCGTGTCCACTTCAACCTCCGCTCCCTGGGTTCCAAAGACATAGGTGGACGAAATGTTGCCCAATCCTTTTTCAAAGTCCGGGCGTTCGTTAGGAGGGTCATAGAACACTTCTGCGGTCAACATCTGGCCCTGATCGCGGAAGTGGATGGTCCGAAGAAATCGGCCCAATTCCAGCCGCAACCATGGTTCATCAGGAGCGTCCTTGAGAAAAATGAAGCCATCTTTGAGCTCAAAACGCTCTTCTGTCGCTGCTTCCCTGACATCGAATTCAGGGGGCTCGTAGTCCGGGTTTTTTGTTTTATGCTTTTTCAGATTCTTATGGACTTCTTCGGGGAACACATCTTCAGCCAGTCTGAAAATTTGACTCCGGAGTTTTTTAGCAGCGAGGATGGCCGTATTCCCTGCCATGAAGGACCCCCGGCTGGCATGGGTTCCCACATCCCATGGGCACGTGCCCGTGTCTGTCGGGTTGATGAAGACTTTGTCCGGTCGAACGCCCAGTGATTCGGCCACTGCCAGCGTCAAGACAGCGTGCAGACCCTGCCCCATTTCCACTCCACCGTGGTAGACATTCACGTTGCCGAAGTCATCCAACTTAAGGATCAAACCGCTGGCATCGGAACGGTAGATGCGTCCACCCCCGCCCACGTGGATAAGCGATGCCATCCCGACTCCCCGTTGCTTGCCCTTTCCGTGCTTTTTGGCCCAATCCAGCTTTTTGGCCACGCTTTTTAGGCTTTCCTCCAAGCCGCACGTGCTGATCTTCAGCCCCATGGGTGTTGTCTCATTGGGCTTGTTGCTGTTTATAAGGCGGAATTCATATGGGTCGAAACCCGCCTGTTCGGCGAGTTCGTCCATGTTGCTTTCCAGGGCCCAGCAGTGTTCAGGATTGCCATAGCCGCGCATGGCCTGGCAGTAGGTGTTATTGGTGTAGACGAGCTTGGCATCAAAATAGACATTGGACACACGGTAGAGGGACGTTGCCGGCAACATCATTACAGATGGATATGTTGCCCCCCAGGATGTGTAAGCCCCATTGTCCTGCAGGACATCTACAGACCGGAAGGTGAGCTTACCCTTTGCGTCGCAACCCTGGTTGATCTTTGTTTGCGAGGATTGCCGCGGGGAGAGGTAGCTGAACTCTTCGTCTCTCGTGTAGAGAATTTTGACAGGATGGCCCGTTCTGTAAGCGAGAAGAATGGCGATGTATTCGTAGGCATGCGTGTCCAGGCCTGTCCCGAAACCACCGCCCAGTGCGGGGATAATTATTCGCGTGTTCTTTCCCCGGAGTCCCATGTCGTTGAGCGCCCTGTTGAAATCACGCTGGGCCAGGAATGGGATCTGTGTTTTGGCCCAAAGGGTGAGGTTGTTGTTCATGTCGAACTCTGCAATACACCCTGCGGTCCCCATACAGCTCTGCTGGACAAGAGGGGTCGAGTATTGACCTTGGACGACAAATTTGGTTGCTTGCTTCCCCGACTCTAAGTCTCCGGATTCGTGATGGAATTTCAACGGAAGAATATTGTTTGTTCGTTCACGACCCCGGGGATCGACTTCATGGATGAGAGGGGCACCCTCCTTCATGGCCTCCTCGGGTGAGAAAATACCTGGAAGGGGTTCATACTCGACTTCGATTTGGTCTGCGGCTTCCTCTGCGATCTCAGGGTCGATTGCGGCCACGGCAGCAACTTCGTCTCTGTATTGACGCACTTTATCTTTCTTGAGAGCGAAGTTGTCTCTTAGAAAGCCGATCCGGATCTCAGGAGTGTTGTATGCAGTGATCACGGCCTTTACGCCCGGCAGACGTTCGGCTTTTGATGTGTCGATATTTTTTATGCGGGCATGAGGGAACTCGCTGAATTTTATCTTACCGTAGAGCATCCCAGGTCTGGTGAGATCCTGGATGTAGAGGGCTCTCCCCGCTGCCTTGTCAGCGCCGTCCGGGCGAGAGACTTTTTTCCCGATGTGGCTGAAGTTGTTCATTCGGAATCCCTAATGTTGATGGCGGCCTTTTTTACGGCTTCTATGATCTGCACATATCCTGTACACCGGCAGAGATTCCCCTGGAGTGCATCCCGGATCTGTGCTTCGGTCGGGTTGGGATTGGAATCGAGCAGAGCCTTTGCGGAGAGGATCATGCCCGGCGTGCAAAAACCGCATTGAATGGCCCCGGAATTTACAAAAGCCTGCTGGAGGAGAGACAACCGGTTCTCAGGTTCTTGGAGTCCTTCGATAGTCACGACCTTCTTCCCCTCTACCTCGAAGACGGGATAAAGGCAGGAGTTCACGGCTTGTCCGTCGACGATCACGGTACACGCGCCACACTCACCTTCACCACATCCCTCTTTTGTGCCTGTGAGGTTGAGGGTATCGCGGAGAATGTCGATAAGACGCATGTGATCCATTGCGGCCACTTTAACTTCCGAACCATTGAGAAAAAAGGAGATCTCGCGTCTCATTGTTGGCTCCACGTGAGAGCTTTTTCCAAACTCCGTTTCACAAACACGCCCACGACCTGTCTGCGATAATCTTCCGTAGAGCGGATATCGGTGATGGGAGAGACACTGTTTTTAGAGAGTTCCTGAGCCTTCCTGATCATTTTTTCTGATAGAATCGAGCCTTCGAGTTTTTCCTCGACGGCTCGGAGGCGCAGGGGAACCGGGGCCACCGAACCGGCTGCAATACGGGCTTTTCGGCAGAGATCGCCCTCCATATCGAGAAGCGCAGCGACACTGGCCACAGCCAGATCCATCTGCACGCGACCTTTCTTCATAAAAACCGCCACAGCATTTTCGTCTGAGCGATCCAGCAGGATATCAGTCATTATTTCATCCGCAAGGAGGCAGGATTCGCCCGGTCCTTGGAAGAAATCCTCGATCGAAACTTCCCGTGTTGTGTCAGAGCCCCGAAGTCGAACCTTTGCTTCAAGAACGAGCAGAGGCAGTGCCATATCCGCACACGGGGAACAGTTGCAGAGGTTGCCTCCGATGGTCGCAACGTTGCGGATTTGAACACTGCCTATCCTTCTGGCTGCTTCCATGAGAACAGGAAACGCCTGGCCCAATGTTGGGTGCCGTATGATGTCTGCGATCGTCGTGAGAGCTCCAATCCTGGCCCCTCCATTAACCTTGATGCGGGCGAGATCTGGAATATTCCGGAGTGAAATCATGGCGGATGGCCGGAGCTCCCGATCCTTGATCTGGACCATCACATCCGTCCCGCCGGCAATGTAAACGGCGCCCGTTTTTTCGTTTTTCAACCGGAGGGCATCTTCGATCGTCTGTGGCTTGTGGTAGGAATACCGTCTCATGCCACGATCCCCCGGTCTCGAAGAGAAATTATCTCATCTTGAGAAAATCCAATTTCGGCCAGCAGGGCATCCGTGTGCTCCCCATAGGCCGGAGCAAAGGGAAGTTCTTTGTTTTGCTGTTTGAGATACTTGGTAAGAACTGCCGGAGGAGGAAGGCGTATAGAACGACCATCAGGAGTGGTCGTTCTGAGAGCCGAAGAGGCGACAAAAGGCAGATCTGCGACTTTTTCAATGGGTGTTATAGGGGAGTGAGGGATAGCAGATGCTGCGAGGGCATCGGACACGTCCTCGGAAGTATATTTCTGTGTGATCTGCGTGATCCCCGCATGGAGATATTGTTTATCCTTCCGGCGTCCCTCGTTGCTGGTGAACCGTTCTTCGTCCAGTGAAACAAACATCGATTGTTGGACAAACCTGTGCCACTGGGCATCGCTGCCTATGGCCATAAAGATGAAACCATCTTTTGTGGGATATGCATTGACCGGGATGAACTGGCGGTGCTCGTTTCCGGAACGTTTCAATTCCGAAGGGGGACTACCCAATTCGAGCATGGGAAGAAAGGTGTGAAGCCAAGACACAGCAACCTGAGCCATCGAGATATCGATCTGTTTGCCCCGGCCTGTTTCTTGGCGCTCCATAAGAGCCAGAATGATCTGGATAAAGGCCTCGTCTCCGGCTTTGAGGTCGACCAGAGGAGGCCCGCACTGGAGTGGAGGTCCATCGGCGTGTCCGGTGAGGTCCATGTACCCACAAAGGGCCTGCAATATAGGGTCGTATCCAGGTACATCCGGATAGTCCAATCCCATGGCCGAGATGCTGCACCAGATGAGGTCCTCTTTCTCTTTTCGCAGGGTGTCATAGTCGATGCCCAATCGTGTGTGTCTTGCCGGCATGGTGTTTGTGCAGAACACATCGACCTGTAGCTCTTGGATCAGGCGCTTCATCAACCGCTGCCCCTCTTCCTGCTTCAAATCGATGGCGATGGCCTCTTTTCCCAGGTTCGGCGCCACGAAATAGCTGTGCCGATCCTCGCCCGCTGTTGGCCGGCCGATGTACCGGTTGGGATCTCCTCTGGACTTTCGGCCGGGCACCGGAGTGGGCTCCAGTTTGATGATCCGCCAGCCCATATGTTTGAAACGAAGCGTGGCATAAGTCAGGGTGAGGGCTTGCTCCACACTGAGAACGACTTGGGGTCTCAAGCTCTTTTTCCCTCCTGAAAAAACTGTCTGCAGTCTCTCATGTTGCGGCTGTGATTCTCTGCTAATGAACTTATATCCTAGCGATAATTTGAAGTCAAGTTGAAACCACACTCCAACTTTCTTGCAAAATCGAAGGAATTCATATAATCTTTCTATACTCTTTAACAGAGTAAACATGATGGTTCGAATCTGCATTCAGAGCTCAAAGTCAAAACACCGTTTTATTCGATAAAATATATCAGTGAAGGAGCAAGAATATGTTACCTGGCGCAAAGAAGTATCCACACATATTCAGTCCGGTTCAGATCGGAAAGCTCTGGGCCAAGAACCGCATTAAGTATGCCTCTACCGAGACCAATTACAACTACAGCGATGGTTTTGTGTCGGAGAAGGAGCTGGCTTATATAGAGGCCCATGCTCGGGGTGGGTCAGGGATCGTAACCACACAAGGCGCGTACACTGACCCCAGAGGGGAAGGACAGGGATATGTGGGTATGATGGGGATCTGGGACGACAAGTTTATCCCCGGTTTGAAGAAAATGGCGGATGTGATCCATCAGGGTGACGCTCTGGCCTGTCTTCAGTTGATGCACTGCGGACGGGTGGGAGGCATAAACCTGGATTATACGGTTGGCCCGTCTGCCATCGGGCAGAGGTTGCGTCGGTTCCGTCCTCCACGAAAAATGAGTATTCCTGATGTAGAGGCATGTATCCAGGAACATATAGACGGGGCTCGAAGAGCTGTGGAGGCCGGGTATGACATCATCGAGATCTCCGGTATCGTGGGCTACTTGATCTCCAACTTCATCTCTTCCTACACGAATTGGAGGAGTGATGAGTATGGCGGTGATATCCAAGGGCGAAGCACTTTTATGAGGAAGATCGTTGAAGGCGTTCGTAAAGAGGTTGGACCCGATATCGCCGTCGGTATTCGTCTCTGCGGGTGGGAGATGCTGGATGACCGGGGTGGCAGCACAGAGGAGGAGAGCATGGAGTCGCTCAAGATAGCCGAAGCGGCTGGATGTGATTACCTCAGCGTGACTGTCGGTTGGCAGGAATCGCTAGGCTCTGTTATCTCCAGGGATATTCCCATGGGGAAATGGCTCTACGTGGCAGAGCGCACAAAAAAGGCACTGAATATCCCGATCAGTATGGCCTATCGCCTCTTTGTCCCCGAGATACCAGAGAAAGCTATTGCCGAAGGCAAGCTGGATATCTGGGAGATGTGCCGTCCGCAGATCGCAGACCCAGCTCTTCCCAACAAGATCATGTGGGACAAGCAGGAAGACATCATTCCCTGTATCGCTTGCCAGGTCTGCCTGGCCCGGCTTTTCCGGGATGCGCCCGTGACCTGCACGGTCCGGCCCTCATGCAGTCATGAAGGAGAACGCGAATGGGGGTATTACGGATTTCCGAAGGCTGAGATTAAGAGAAAGATCATTGTTGCAGGAGCGGGTATCGCTGGGCTCCAGGCCGCACGGATCGCTTCAGAGAAAGGGCATGATGTTACGGTCTATGAGAAGACGGCAAACATTGGCGGCCAATGGTATTATGCCTCGCGGAATCCCTGGGGGGAGGATTCAGAGAAGTACTGGGATGACGAGGAGTTCATGCGATGGATTAATCATATGAAGGCTCAGTGTGATAAGTTTGGAGCGAAGTTCGTTCTCAACACACCTGTAACAAAGGAACTCCTGGATGCAGAAAAACCGGATTCAGTCGTTATCGCCACCGGAGCCGTGCCCGAAGTCCCCGACATTCCCGGTGTGGATAAGCCGCATGTGGTGAGCATGTTCGACGTGTTTACAGGCAAAGCCAAGCTGGGAAAAGATGTGGTCATTTTGGGGGGCTCAGGCGGTGCGATATCACTCGCACTTTTTTTGATCGACAAGATGGAGAAGGACGGTGTCGAGAACGCGAGTATTGCGATGATCGACCCGGCTCCCAGATTTGGCTTGGATGTCAATCCCTCCTACATCTGGCGGTACAGACTGAGGCTTAAAAAGTCGAATGTCCAACAGTTGACCTATGGAAAGGTCAAAGAGATCAAGGACGATGGTGTTGTTGCCGACTGGATGATCTATGACAGGAAAACACGCGAGAAGACACCGTTCAAGGATCAAACGCTACCGGCAGATACGGTGATATTGGCACAACTTGTCCCCAACGCGGAGTTGGGTTACGGTGTCTACAAAGGTGATGTGGCTAAGATCGGGGACTGTGTTCTCGTGCGGCGCGGCATCGATGCCATCCAGGACGGCTACCGCCTGGGAATGAGATTCTAGTCAAGGAGAGACCAATGATTCACAATAGATTAGCCAGCGCAAAACCCCAGATACCGGGTACAAAGATGAGTGTTTATCCCCATTCCGGGTCCAGCAATATGGCAATATATCCCTGGATCGATGCGTACCGGTGCACGGGATGTGGAGCCTGTGCGCGGGCCTGCCCTCCTGATATCATCGGCATGCACAAGGGGAAGGCTGTCATCATCCTCGATTTGTGTTTGCAGTGTGGAGAGTGCTTTGAAGCCTGTCCTGTGGAGGGTGCTATCCTCTTTAAGCTTCCTCCAGGAGCACCGGAGACCGGGAATATACCTTTTATTTCGAAGATATAAGGATTTATTTTTATTGAGATCGCCCTTGAGCGAGTTGATTCGTTGAAAATATTGTAAAGGAGGAAACCAAGTGCCGGAAAAAGTGAACGCGAACTATGTGGACCATATCTGTATCGCTGTTAACGATGTGAAAAAGGCGGAAAAGGATTATATCGATGCTTTTGGCTGGGAAGTGGCCTACCGTTATGTGGACGAGCCGGAGAAGATCCGGGTGACCGGATTTATGGTGGGGCCCACGGCTATCGAGGTCATGGAAGACATGGATGGGACAGGAGAAGTAGCAAAGTTCATAAGCCGCCGCGGTGAAGGTGTTATGCTGATAAGTTACAACGTTGACAACTGCGAGCAATCACTGGAGGCCTTAAAGAAAAACAACGTGAAACTCATCGACCAGAAACCCCGGTTCTTTGCCGAATACAACAGGAATTTTGCCTTCATCCATCCGATGCCCATGCACGGGATCCTGACAGAGATCATCGACGGTAAGTATGAAAAATAACAAACTTGGATTATTCAGGTAAATAGGAAAAAAGCAGGAGAAAATGACTTCGAGTGCAAAAAGGATCCGGGTTGTGATCGCCAAGCCCGGTCTTGACGGGCACGACACCGGAGCCAAGGTTGTCGCCCATGCTCTCAAAGATGCGGGCATGGAGGTGATATACACAGGGCTTCACCGCTCTATCGAAGACATCGTCAAAACAGCTTTGGAGGAGGATGCCGACGTCATCGGTATGTCCATCTACTCGGGTGCTCATCTCCCCTTGAGTAAAAAATTGATGGATCAGCTCGAAGATAAAGGGATTTCGGATAAGCTTGTTTTGATCGGAGGCAACATTCCTCAAAGTGATATTAAAATCTTGAAGGATTATGGAGTCGCAGGTGTTTTTCCCACAGGCACCAAACTGGAGGAGATCGTCACTTTCATAAGGCAAAACGTTAAGGATTGAGAGAGGGTGCTTGGATGAGGAACTCAAAGAGTGAGTGAAAGAGATCTAAAAGTGAAAAAGGGAGTAATGGTGCAACTGAGTGTTAGAAGGTGTGAAAGAAAGATCGAGGGAGTGGCATCGTGACGGACAAGAAAAAACCGGAGAGATCTGAGGAACTGAATGATGTCACTCTCGAGTCTGGCATCAAAGTTAAGCCCGTTTACGGGCCCGAAGACATTCGGGACATCGATTTTGAGCAGGAGATCGGACAGCCGGGCCAATTCCCCTTCACGCGTGGAATCCATCCGTTTATGTACCGCCAACGGTCCTGGACCATGCGCCAGTATTCGGGATTCGGCACCGCCAGAGAAACGAACGAACGGTTCAAATGGCTTCTGAGTCAAGGACAGACGGCCTTGAATGTCGCTTTTGACCTTCCAACACAGATGGGACTGGATTCCGATGATCCCATGGCTGAGGAAGAGGTGGGCCGGGTCGGTATGGCGATCGACACGTTAAAAGACCTGGAGGAGGCGTTTGTCGATATCCCCATCGACCGGATCAGCACAGCCCTCACCATCAATCCTGTGGCATCTATTTTACTGGCCATGTATCTTGTGGTTGCCGAAAAACAGGGCATCTCATGGGAAGAAGTGAGAGGGACGACCCAGAATGACATCCTCAAAGAATATATCGGGCGGGGTACGTGGATCTTCCCGGTCGCGCCTTCCATCCGGCTCATCGGGGATATGGTGGAATTTTGTTCGCAGCATGTCCCCAAGTTCAATCCCTTCAGTGTTTGCGGTTATCACATCCGGGAATCCGGAGCCACTCCTGTCCAGGAGATGGCCTATGCTTTCGCAATCGCCATCACCTATATCGAAGAAGTGCTGAGCCGTGGGCTCGATATCGACAGTTTTGCCGGGCGGATCGCCTTCAATTTCGACATCCACGGAAATCTCTGGGAGCAGGTGGCCAAATTCAGAGCTGGCCGGAGGCTATGGGCGAAGATTGTCAAAGAACGCTTCAGAGCTCAGAATCCGCGCTCAATGCTATTAAGAATGATCGCCGGCGGCGGGGGCGGAGGATTGACCGTCCAGCAGCCAGAGAACAACATCGTGCGTGGTGCATATTACGCCCTGATCTCAGCGCTTTCGGGGACACAAACCATGGCCCTTTGCTCTTATGATGAGGCGTACACGATCCCATCCAAAAAAGCTGCACTCATCAGCCTGAGAACCATGCAGATCCTTGCCGATGAGATGGGCCTCACAGATACGGTCGATCCGTTAGGAGGTTCCTACTACATCGAATGGCTTACAAAGGAGATTGAACAAAAGATCGTCGAAAACATGAAACAGGTGGAAGACTTCGGGGGCATGGTTAAAGCTGTGGAATCAGGCTATATCCAGAGCGAAGTGAGCCGGCAGGCGTACATTCGAGAAAAAAAGATACAATCGGGAGAGATCCCAAAGATCGGTGTCAACAAATACGTGATGGATGAGGAGACGGCCGATGTGGAGCTCCATCCCTTCAATCCAAAGGTTGCAGAGGAGCAGACGAGAAAGCTCGATGAGATAAAGAGAACACGGAACGCAAGCGAAGTCAGCGAAGCTTTGTTGAGTTTAGAAGTGGCCGCCCGATCAAAAGATAATGTGATGCCGCATATTCTGAAGGCTGTAAGGAGCTATGCGACTTTGGGTGAGATCACCCGGGTTTTTAAAGACATTTTTGGCGAATTCAAAGAACCCGTGGGACTATGACCAAATACAGGATAGGCATAGATGTCGGGGGGACTTTTACGGATTTCCTCCTGACGTCAGAGGAAGGAAGCTCTGAGATCTTCAAGGTCTTATCCACTCCGGAGGACCCTTCTGTCGGCCTGATGAGCGGGCTTTCGGAGATGGCCACGTCTAAAGATACGTCTCTCCAGCAATTTATCCGGAGCGTCACGACCATTGTCCATGGAACGACGGTTACAACAAACGCGGTTTTAACACGCAGAGGCGCAAAGACCGCCCTTCTGACCACTAAAGGCCTGAGAGATGCCCTGGAGATGCGCAGGGGAATACGGGAGGAACAGTACAATAATCGTTACACCAATGTGGAGCCGCTCGTCCCGAGATATCTGCGATACCCTGTCGAGGAGCGACTGGATTACAAAGGAGATGTCCTTACGGACGTCAAAGAGTCGGATGTGTTGGATGCTGTTCGGCTGTTCGAAAAAGAAGATATCGAGGCCGTCGCCATCTGCTTCATGAATTCCTTCGCCAATGGCTCTCACGAGACTGTCGCAGCAAAGGTCATTAAGGAAAGAATGCCTAAAGCTTATTTGACAGTGTCTTCGGAATTTTTGCCCAGCATCCGGTTCTACGACCGCATTTCCACCACTGTTTTGAATTCTTATGTGGGCCCTATTTTGAGGAGTTATCTGACGAGCCTCATCCAGAAGCTGAAGGATACCGGGTTCGATGGAGTGCTTCTCATCATGCAGTCCAACGGGGGGGTGGTCTCTCCGGAAAGTGCGATCGAAAGCGCTGCGGTCACTCTGCTCTCGGGGCCTGCGGCCGGGCCCATAGCGGGCATCGAATATACATCCATCCAGGATTACGATGATTGCATCACCATCGACATGGGGGGGACGAGTTTTGATGCGGCGCTTATCAAGGATAAGACACCGCTTGTGACCACAGAAGGTGAGATCAACCGGCTGAGAATAGCCCTCCCCATGTTGGGGATTTACACCATCGGCGCCGGCGGCGGGAGCATCGGCTGGGTCGATGAGGGAGGGTTGTTGCGTATGGGCCCACAGAGTGCCGGATCCAATCCAGGGCCAGCCTGTTATGACTTGGGCGGAGATCTGCCGACCTGTACGGATGCAGACCTTGTCCTGGGATATCTGGATAAGGATTTTTTTGCCGGCGGTAGGATGCTGCTCAATTATGACCGTGCTGTTAAAGTCATCAAGGATAAGATCGCTGATCCTCTGGGTATGGATGTGACTCAAGCTGCAGCGGGCATGTACAGGGTGATAAACGTCAATATGGCCTCTGGTGTCCGGGAAGTGAGTGTGAAACGCGGCCACGATCCGAGAGAATTTCCTCTTGTCGTGGCCGGGGGCGCAGGGCCCGTTCATGCCTGTATGATCGCCCAGGAACTCGAGATCCCGGTCATGATAATCCCGAAGGAATCTTCCATCTTTTGTGCGGCCGGCATGCTGATGTCCGACCTCAAGCACGATTTTGTGAGAACCTATTCGACACAAATCCATGGGATGGATATCGAAAAATTCAAAACCATGTTCCATGACATGGAGAAAGAAGCCACTGCGCTCCTCAAATCAGAACACATCCCGGAGAGTGCGATCCAACACATCTACTCCCTGGACATGAGATACATCAAGCAGTATCACGAAGTGAATGTGGAGATAGGGAAAGAGATACTCGAAAAAGGCGATCTGGCGTCCATCGCCCGAAGCTTTCACCCTGAGCACAACAGGCTCTTTGGTTACTCACTGGAGGAGGAAAAGACGCCCATCGAGCTGATCAACCTGAGACTTTTGAGCGTAGGCCGGACCGTCAAACCTCGATTCAAACAGGAAGAATATGACAAAAAAGACCCGGAAAATGCCCTGAAAAAGAGGAGAAAAGTCTTTTTGCCCCTGGAGGAACAATATGTCGATATCCCTGTCTATGACGGGCATAAGCTCAGGTATGGCAATAAGGTTGAGGGGCCGGCTCTGATAGAGCAGGTCAACACAACCACGTTTGTCACACCCGAATACAATGTCCTCTGCGACAGGTATAGCAGCTATACTATGTACCTGAAGACCAAGGAAAGAGAGATCACGAAAAAACTGGGCATTGGGGAATAGAATGAAAATAGACAAGATCCTGGCTTCGGTTTTTCAGCGCCGGTTTAAATCCATCACCGAAGAGATGAGCATCGTGATGACGAAGACCACGCGATCACCCATCCTTTGTGAGGCCAAGGATTTTGTGACAGGGCTCTATGACGGAAAAGGGAAGATGCTCGAACAGACCGAAAACCTTCCCATCCTATCCTTCTCCTTAGGTCCTGTCTGCGAATATATCGTGAATTATTTTGGCGAAAAGATCTATCCGGGGGATGTCATATTCCACAACGATGTCTTTTCCATGGGGAATCAGAACAACGATGTGGCTGTGTACAAGCCGATATTCTATGAGAATAAGCTGATCGCGTGGGCCGCGGCCAAGGGCCATCAAGCCGATATAGGAGGAGCGGTTCCAGGAGGATATAATCCCAAGGCTACAGAAGTCTGGCAGGAGGCCCTGAGAATTCCCCCGATCAAAGTCTATGAGAAGGGGAAGCTGCGAAAGGATGTCTGGGACCTGATCTTTGCAAATATCCGGTTCGATATCGTAGCCGCAGACATGCGCGCCCAGATAGGCTCCTGTGTTGTGGGCGAGCGGGGGATTCTGAAACTGGTCGAGAAGTATGGATTGGATGTGTTCGAGTCGCACAAAGAGTATCTTTTCGACTCCACAGAAAAGATGATGCGTGCGGAGATAAAGACAATCCCCAACGGGGAGTACAGGGGGGAGGCGACCGTTTATTACGACGGGAAAACACCCGGCTCCGAATACAAGATCCGAGTGAGGATCACTGTCGAGGATGAGGAGATCTTCTTCGATTATTCAGACACAGACCCGCAGACCGATGGGTTTGTCAACGGGACGTTTACATCCTCCGCCAGTGCCACGCTGCTGACATTCCTCCAAATGGTCAATCCGGATATGCCCCACAATGACGGAATGGTAAGGCCTGTGCATATCGATATTCCCGAAGGCACTATCCTGAATGCCAGGTATCCGGCGGCCACGACCTTTGGCAATCACCTCTGCCCGCCGAATGCGGATGCCATCATTCGTGCTCTCTCAAGGGGCATCCCGGATCGGGTGACAGCGGGCTGGAACCAGCTCCTGTGTTATCTCACCAGTGGGTTTGATGCACGAAATAAGTCAAAGTATGTGGACATCGGCTTTATCGGGCTGAAGGGGGGGTCGGGTGCGACATCCGGTGTGGATGGATACGACCACATCGGAATGATCGATGCTTCAGGTGGCGTACTGGACCAGGATTATGAGATGTTCGAACAGCAGACACCTCATCTGCTGCTGAAACACGAATACTGGGAAGATTCGGCTGGAGCGGGCCAGTGGAGAGGGGGATTGGGTGTAGAGACAGAGTTTAAGATCGGCGGAGAACACACAAAAGTCGTAACTTTCGGTGACGGGGATGTGGAACCGGCATTCGGCCTCTATGGCGGGCTCGAAGCTACGTTGAACAAGATCGAGCTCCGGTATCCGGATGGCCGGGTGTACCAGACCACAACCAAAGACCTTGTGGAGGATGTGCCCGAGGGGACGGTTCTATTTCAACAGGCTGGAGGTGGTGGTGGATACGGCTCACCTCATCTCAGAGATCCCGTTCTCGTTGCCAAAGAAGTGAAGAACGGCATCATCAGCATCGAACGTGCCAAAGAGGACTATAGAGTAGTTCTAGATCCAGAAACCTTTGAGTTGGATGTGGAAGCTACCCGCAAGTTGCGAGAAGACATCGAATCCTAGAATCCAGAATTTTAATTTCAGAACGACTTCCACAGAATTTAAAATTTGAAAAACAGAAAGAGGTGCGTTATTTTACGCGATAGAACCACATCAACGGCAGCCAGAGCTGGTGCCCGAAGGGGATTTTTTTGTGATTGACCAAAACGTCCGTTTTATCCCAATCATGCACAAGGTTGAATAATTCAAAAAGGTCTTCCACATCCTCGGGTGTATAAGTGGCGGAATGGCGAATCCACTCCCCCTCGCCCTCTTCTGAGTAGGTGGGGTTTCTCCGAGCGAGATCGACCGCTTTTTCATAGTTCGAGGATATTTTGTATCCGAATTCGATGGTGATTTTAAATTCCTTGGCGCGATCGGTGGGGTGGAGGATAGAGTCCAGTTTTTCCTCGACAGCATTATCGTTTCCGCTTTTTTTCCACTCGTTCATATTCTCGATCCTCGTCCGCTAACGTGCTGTCAGTATATAAAATAGTCGTTCGGTTTGGCAACCCTCATTTATTTTAGTTCACGCGATTTCAGTTATTTTGCGGTTTTAAACGCGTCCAGGCTGATTTTTCCCGCACCGTGAGAAAAGAGAAGGAGAAGACCTCCCATGATGGCCAGGTTCTTCATAAACATGATGACTTGTGTTTGATCCGAGAATTCCGTATGAAAGATCAAAGTCGTTGGGATAAGAAAGAGGAACAAAACAAGGGCGCCCCATTTAGCTTTATAACCTGTGAGCACGGATAATCCCCCGAGTAATTCCACACAAATAGCGCCAATTAAAAAGAGGAATGTTAATGGGATCCCATATTGATCCATGTACTGCTGTGTCCCTGGAAGGTTCAGCATTTTCCCTAAACCGCTCATCAGAAAAATAAACGCAATTAAAAAGCGAGCTAAAAGTTGAATTAAAGCTTGCATCTTTTTCCCTCCCATTTATATCAAAATCCTAAAATATGCTGAAATTAAATTGAAAAACTTTCATTACTTTGAATCGATTCGGAGTCTAGGAGTAGTTTTGAGTAAACCTCCTAAGTCTTTTTAACGAATCCTGCAATGATGTAGAATAGGCCAATGATTAGGCAGACAACCCAACCAAGGCTTATGAGAGCGAATATGATACCGCCCTGGATGCCTGACGAGTGCAAAATGATACTTAGGACTAAAAGAGCGGTAGCAATCAGGACAAACCTTACTCCTCTTTTTTTGTAATATGCTTTTCCTGGCTTAGATTTTGTGTCTTGCTCCTCGAAAGACATATTCTGCCTCCTTCATATGTGAAATTCCATCCCAATCATTTGACCTAACATATCAAATCCAGACTGACAGAGTCAACGATAGAAAAAAGATGGTATCAGGAGCATATGCCGCAGTCATGCATAAATATGAATAAAATTTAGAGGATGAGCATGCAATCCCCATAGCTGTAGAATCTGTATTTGTGTTTGATAGCCTCAGCGTAGGCCTCTTTCATGAAATCTACTCCAGTAAAGGCTGAAACCAACATGAGCAGAGTGGATTTGGGGAGGTGAAAGTTGGTGAGGAGCTTGTCGACAATATTAAATGAGTAGCCTGGATAGATAAAGAGATCAGTCACATGTGTCCCGGGTTTGACACCATCTTTTGTAAAGGCGCTTTCAAGAGTGCGCACAGATGTGGTTCCTACAGCGATCACTGGTCTTTGATTTTTTTTGGCGGTGTTAATGATGTGCGCAGCGCTTTCACTGATCGCACACCTTTCTTCGAGCATTGTGTGGTCTTTGATACGTTTGGCGCGAATAGGTTGAAATGTAGCCAGACCTACATCCAGTGAGATTTCTGACACTTCGATGCCGTTTGCTTTAATGGAGCTCAACATGGAGGGAGTGAAATGGAGGCCCGCTGTAGGTGCGGCGATGGATCCTTCTTTTTGTGCAAACACAGTCTGGTACCTGTCCAGATCTATCGACCGAATATCCGTTTGAGATTTTTCACGCTTGATGTAAGGGGGGAGAGGAGCATACCCGATGCTCTTAAGTTCAGAAATAACATCCCCTGTGTTGAAACGGATATGTCTTCGGCCTTCCAATCCTTCCTCGATCACTTCTCCGCGGAGTTTAGGTGAAAAACGGATAGAATCACCAGTTTTGACTTTCTTTGCTGGGCGACAGAGAACTTCCCATGTGCCTTTTTGAAGTTCTTGGATGAAGAGAACCTCGATCTCCGAGTCCTTTCTCTGGCCCCAAACTCTTGCGGGAATGACCTTCGAGTTATTCAGGACTAGTACATCCCCTTTTTTGAGATAGTCGGGAAAACGCTGGAAATGGGAATGGGTGATTTTGTCATTATAGCGGTCCAGAACCATCATCCGGGAGTGATCTCTGTGCTCCAATGGGACTTGAGCGATGAGTTCTTTCGGTAGGTCGTAATCAAAGTCTGAGACTAACAAGGGATTAATCCCGCAGGAGACCATATTTTTTAAGGATTTGTTCTGTGGGTTCACCTTTTTCGTCCCATCCCCGGACGGAATAGTATTTCTTGATGAGGCCTTTAAAAAATTCTCTGTCAATGACCTTATCTCGCATGAAGCCGGAACAGGATGTATCTTTAAAAAAGCGTTCCGGCAGGATGTCATCCGTGTGCATCCGTCCGTTTCTCAGGTTGTATCGTCTTGCCAGATGTGTCAGTTTGGTTCCTATCTGGAGCAGAGATTCCGCCGTATGATTAAATCCTGTGGCAGCATTGAGCACAGACGTCAATTCTTCCAGTCCGCTGGGCACAAAATCACACACGATCATGGAATTTCGGATGTTTATTGTGTCGAGCCCAGATGCGACCGACTGAGGGATATCCTCGATCGTAAAATCAGGCCCCTCCTCTGCTTCGGTGAGCCACAACCTCGTGTGGCTGGCAAAGTCTGCCACAGAGAGAACAACACCCATTGTCAACGATCCCAAAGGATTGACTCCGGACAGTTCCATCCCGAAAATATTGATGGCAAATTCTTCACTCCCCTGGCCGATTTTTTGCGCAGCGATCCGGGTGCCGTCAGCGAAAATATTTCCTATTCCCTGACGGTGTGCCATCATCTGCAAGAGCTTTCTCTGAGCTGTGGCATTTCCCCAGGTGAGCTCAATCCCATCCCAGTTATCCAGCAGCTCTTTTTCATAACATTCCATCGCAAAAGAACAGGTGACTCCTGCGCTGATCGTATCCATGCCGAGATCGTTGCAGATCTCGTTCGACCAAGCCAGGTCTTTGCAGTCTGAAATCTCGCATCCGGAGCCGAGGAAGGCGACAGATTCATACTCAGGACCCTCGATCTCATGGCCATTCCAGGTTGCAACTTTCGAGCAGCGAATGGCGCAGTTATAGCATCCCACATCCTTCCAGTTGAGTTCTTTGCGGAATGTCTCTGACGAGATTCCTTCAAATCTGTCGAAGACACATTTCTGGAAATTTTTGGTCGGCAGGAATTCAAACGCCTGGCCGCTGCGAACACATTTCATCGTACCCTTCTCGCGGCGGAAGATGACACCGTCGTTGGTCAGGATGTCTCTGGTCAGTTGGTTGTTCAACTCCATAAATCGGGCTTCGTCGAAATATTTGATGGGCTCATCCCCATCTACGACTATAGCCTTAAGGTTTTTAGATCCCATTACGGCTCCTGTTCCGCCCCTGCCATACTGCCTGTGCTTGTCCACACCTATACAGGCGATTTTGACAAGATTTTCTCCTGCAGGACCGATACAGGCAACCCTGGGATCAACTCCGGGATGAGATTTGAGCAATGAATCGTTTGTGTGAAAAATGCCCTTGCCCCAAAGAGTGGTGGCATCACGGATATCCACGCCCTCATGGGTGATAAAGAGGTAAACAGGTTTTTCAGATTTTCCGGTGATAAAGACGTAGTCATAACCGGCTATCTTCAGTCGGGGGCCAAAACTCCCACCACAGTGGGAATCGTGTATAGATCCTGTTAAGGGGGACCTCATCACCACACATGTACGTGCGCTTGTCTGGACTTTTGTCCCGGTGAAAGGACCGTTTGCAAATATTAGAGGGTTTTCTGGACCGAGGGGATCCGGATTTGGAGCATGCTTTTCCAGAAGCGCAAACCCCAGGCCTTTGCCACCGACATAATTTTCAAGCAGTGATTTCTCAACGGGTTTGATTTCGCTTTTGTGGGTTGATAGATCTATGTTTAGACATGTTCCTGTGTATGCCACTCGGTCCTCCTTGTTTTAAATAGTTTTCACCGCACCGTCTGATTCATCATTTTTTTTCAAACCACTTCTTTTGTCAAGCGTCTTTGGTTGAAGACATTTTTCTGATGTCAACTTAAAGACCGCTTCCTTGAAGGATGCGCTCCAATCAAGATTGCTCAAAGAACTCCGCCAACATCCTGAGGAGTTGAGAGTCGATCAAGGGGGTTGTGTGCTCTGGAAGAAGCGCGAATGGGTCAAATCCCTCCTCGATTCTAAGGAGTCCAGCGGTCATTAGATTTTGTTCTTTTCGTAGTTCCCGTGAGCACTTTTCAGGATTGCAAATGCTTACTTTTTTTTAAAGAGGTCACCCTGCGGAGTAGATGAGCCGGGGGAATAACCAAGGTGTGCCAGTGCTTTGGGAGTGACTTTGCGGCCGCGGGTGGTGCGCTCCAGGAATCCGATTCTCATCAGAAATGGCTCATAGATGCTCTCGATAGTGTCCTTCTCTTCGTCGATAGCTGCGGAGATGGTGTTGACCCCAACCGGTCCTCCGCTGAAGTTTTCGATGATGGTCGTGAGGATCTTCCTGTCCACGTCATCCAATCCCAGAACATCCACTTCCATCATGTCCAGCGCTTTTGTTGCTTCCTCACCTGTGATCTTGCCTTCGGCTTTGACATCGACATAATCTCTGACTCTCCTTAGCAGTCTGTTGGCCACTCGGGGAGTTCCCCGTGAGCGGAGAGCGATCTGGTGAGCTCCCTTATCATTGACATCCACATCGAGAATGGAAGCAGACCTTTTGATGATCTTTTCTAGATCCGCCACGCCATAGTAATCCAGGCGGTGGATGATGCCGAATCGGCTCCTTAAAGGAGCCGTGATACGACCGGCCCGGGTTGTTGCTCCAGCGAGGGTATATTTTTTGAGCTGCAGTTTGTGGCTTCTTGCACTCGGGCCCTGTCCGATGAGGATGTCCAACCTGAAGTCTTCCATGGCGGAATAGAGGATCTCCTCAACAGACGGGTGCAACCGATGGATCTCGTCGATGAAGAGAACTTCTTTGTGTTGCAAGTTGGTGAGGATCGCCGAGAGATCCCCGGTCCTTTCGATCACCGGCCCTGATGTGGGTTTGATTCCGACTCCCATCTCCTTGGCGATGAGAAATGCTAAGCTTGTTTTTCCCAATCCGGGCGGGCCGTAGAGCAACACATGGTCTAGGTGTTCGTCTCTTTTTTTTGCGGCTTCAATAAAGATTTTCAGATTGGCTTTGATGGTCACCTGCCCGATAAATTCCTCAAAAGTCCTGGGCCTGAGATTGTCCTCGTACAGCAGATCCTCTTTGGTCCGTACAGGACTCAGCACCGCGTCTATTTGTGCACCTTTCGTCAATGATCCATCACTCCAATCGAGACATTCATTCTGATTACCTAGTCTATAGAGTCTGCCAATAATTTTCAAGATAATAGAAAAGGGGACTGTCACCTTTTTGTTTCACCCCTGGAAAAAGGTGACAGTCCCCTTTTTTAGAGTTTGGCGAGTTGTTTGAGACTTTCTCTGAGGAGTGTTTCAAAACCAGCTTCGGTTGAATGGGCTTTTAAAGTTTCATCAACGATCTTTTCGATCTCTTTTCTTTTAAATCCCATGTTCGTTAGAGCAGAGATCAGGTCTTCCCTTTCCTGAAATCCCCCGACCCGAAGGATCCTTTCCTTCTCGACCAGTTTTTCCTGGAGCTCCATAGCGATGCGCATAGCCGTCTTTTTTCCGATTCCGGGGATCAAAGAGATGCGGGTGACATCACTCCGCCTGATCGCATCTTCAAGGTCTGAGGCCTCGATCCCGGAGAGGATGTTCACTGCTATCTTTGGTCCAATTCCTGTGATTCCGATGAGTTTTAGAAAAATCTCTTTTTCATCCGCAGAAGAAAATCCGTAGAGGGAAAGTGAGTTATCGGTCATGTGTGTGTAGATACACAGTTCTGTGTGATCGCCGATATCACCCAGTTTCAGGTATGTGGAGAGAGGAATAAATGCACTGTAACACACGCCATTGATGTCGAGGATGGCCTGATTGGATGATTTCTGGAATAGTATACCTTTAAGATATGCGATCATCTCTTTCTCCTGAATAATTCAGGTCCAGAGGGATGATAACGCACAACAGTATAAAGTTCAATATCAATAAAAGGATAGTCTATTCAAAAAATTGGGAATGAAAGGACCGAGTGTTGACATGACAGAAGGCAACGGCTAAGGCATCAGCGGCGTCTGTCTCAAGCTTATCGTCTTCAATTGCAAGCAGCGCCTTGATCATAGTTATCATCTGATTCTTGTCTGCCTGCCCGTAGCCGGTCACGGCCTTCTTGACCTCAAGCGGTGAGTATTCAAATAGTGGTTTTTTTTGGGATGCGATGGCGACCAAGGCCGCCCCTCTCACCTGACCTAGCGTGATGGCGGTCTTTATGTTCAGGGCATAAAAGGGATTTTCGATGGCCACCTCATCGGGTCTGTGTGTTTTGATCAGGTCCTCCAGATGACTTCGAATATTATTCAGTTTTTCATGAAATGATAGGCTTGGCGGCGGTTTAACGCAGCCATAACTCTGGACAGAATAGTTGTTGTCAGAATATTCGATGATTCCAAAGCCTGTGGATTTAACACTGGGATCGATGCCTAGAACGATCATCGATCAGTTTGAGTATTTGGCGATCTCTTCATCGTCGATGTCAAAATT
>Ga0307379_10001882_pt1 | contig 31934 bp, 14 predicted proteins | sample UN2MG_FD_202237 | JGI IMG/M metagenome (GOLD analysis project Ga0307379, IMG submission 202237) | Soil microbial communities from Risofladan, Vaasa, Finland - UN-2 | ecosystem: Environmental > Terrestrial > Soil > Coastal area > Acid sulfate soil | place: Finland: Risofladan, Vaasa | collected...
CGATGCCGATATCCACGGCCATCTCGACGAAGGCGTCCCAGGAGATGTCGGCCCCGGCCGAGACCAGCTCGCTGATGAAGTCCCACCCGTCGGGAATCGAGCCGCCGAAGATCTCGATCATGCTGCCGAGGTCAAAGGCGAAGCTGAGGTTCATGTAGTCCTCGTCCAGCAGGTCGGAGAGGACCTTGTCCCAGAGGATGTGGACCTTCAGCACGTCGTCGCCGTCGAGCGAGAGGGAAAAGCTCTGCTGGTCGATCGGCAGCTCGTTGTTATCGGAGAGCCCCAAAGCGTTCTCGATGATGTCCTCGACCTCCTGCAGCACGGCGGCGGGGTCTTCGGCGGCCAGCTCGACCTTGTCCAAAAGATCGTTGATGAAATCGAAGGCGTCGGAAACGCGGCGGTTGATGATCGGGATGTTGCTGTCGTAGAAGGCCGTGTCTTCCAAGGCGTCTTCCAGGAATTCGACGCCCGTGCGGATGGCGTCGATGATCGCGGTGAAATCCATGTCGCGGAAATCGAAGGCGTTGGAGAGGTCGGGGATGATGATGACCACGTGGTCCCGCTCCAGGTGCTGGTCGATTTCCTGCTGCGTGGCCTCGCCCTGCGTGATCACCTCGACCACGTCCCAGTTGAGGAAGTCGGGGATGGTGATCGAGAGTTCCATCGCGTTGAGGCCCGCCTCGTTCAGGCCCGGAATGTCGGGGCTGACGTCCAGGCGCTCGAGCCGCGCCTCGCCGAACCCGGTGAAGTCGAAGAGGAAGTGATCGAACAGGCCGCCCGAAATCAGATCGGTGAAGGAGAACTGCCGGTCGTCGGTGGTCTCGATATCGCCGTCTTCGTCCAGGGTGATCGTGGCCTCGGCGAACAGGTGCAGCTCGGAATCGGTCTCGACCGTTTCCGTGTCGCCGATCGTCAGTTCGACGAACCCCAGCCGGGCCAGGACGCCGATCTCGTCGACATCCAGCGAAGCGCGGCCGGTCACGTAGGCGTTGTTGATGAGGAACGTCAGCCCCTCTTCTCCGGTGGGGCCGTCCAGGTCGATGACCCACTCGAAACCGCCTTCCACGGTGACCTGCACGTCGGCAACGGCCGAGGTGCTCAACTCGAGCGCGTCGCCCAGGTCGAACCCGAAATCCAGCGGCAGGTTCTCGAGACTGAAAATATCGTAGTGGAAATCGACGACGTTCTGCTGGGTGAGCATTCCCATGTCGATCAGGCCGTCGAGATCGAAGCCTTCGAAGCCGAGGTTCCGCGCCGCCACCTCGGCCAGATCGTTTAGATCACCGCGGCCGACCAGCCCTTCGCCGACCAGGTCGGCCAGACTGACGCTGACCAGGTTGGAGTCGAGCAGTTCGCCCAACGAAATCTCCGTGCCGCCGACGTCCGCCAGCAGGGAGTCCCGCTGGTCTTCGGTAATCAGTCCCGCGGTGTGGAGGCCGGCGATCGCGAGCATCGTGCCGGCCAGGTCGAACTCGTCCTGAGCGATCAGGCCCATCTCCAGGCCGTCGGCCAGGGAGTGCGCCCGCTGGGTCAAGAGCGAGGAGAGATCGACGAAAGCCGCGTCGGCCGGGTCCTCGACTTCGGTCGTGCCGTCGGCGCCGTAGAGGGTCACGTTCCGCCCGACCAGGTCGCTTAAGCTGATCAGCCGCGACGCGATCAGATCGTCGAACGAGATCGTCGCGTCGGCCAGGTCGAGATTGGCGAAGGAGAGCAGGTCGAACTCGAACAGATCGGTCAGATCCACGTCCACGGCGGTCGAACTCAGCAGGTCGCCGACGGAGATCGACGCGCCCGGCAGCGCTCCTTCTTCGATAAGTTGCAGATCTTCCAGGTCCGCGATCGCGATGCTCGTCCCGGGCAGGAACGAATCGGCCGTGAGGAAATCCCAACGGGCCAATTCGTCCAACGGCGTGGCGAACATCCCCAGCAGCCCGTCGAGGATCGGATCCTTGTCGAACAACTCGGCCGGATCGATCGCGTCCCAGTCGAGCAGTTGCCGGTAATCGATCTGCCCGAGGTTCTGCAGGTTCCTGAGATTGAAATCGTTCAACAGCGAGGCGAAGTTCACCGGCAGGTTCAGGCTGCGGCTGACCGGGTCGTAGACGACGTCCATTCCCGCCGGGAGGATGCCGGCCTCGGCGAACTGCTCGATGAGATCCTGCACGCTGTTGATCTGCTCGAAATCGATCTGGCTGAGCACCCGGTCGCTGAACGACGTGGCGAAATCGAACAGCTCGCCCACCTCCTTGTTGATGACGGGTATCTCGTAGGACATGAAGTCGGAGTCGGTCACTTCGCCGAGCCAGTCCAGCGTGCTCTGGATGACGCCGATCAGCGAGCCGATGCTGAAATCGCTGAAATCGAGCAACTGGTCCATGTTCTCCTGGGAGAAGGCAAGCTCCGGGCCGCCGGCGGCCTCGAAGATCCGGCCTTCCAGCGAAAGCCGCGGAGGGTTGCTGCATTGGCCGAAGGTGACGTCGCCGATCGACGCGTAGATCGGCGCCTGGACCTCGATGTAGTTGTTGTGCTCGGTCGGCGTGTTGAGCGTGGGCGTGAAAATGACCCCGTCGTCGGGGTTGTAGGAGACCGAGGCGCCCAGGTCGAGCGCGAGCACGCCCTTCTGGCACGTTTCGCTCCCGATGCTCACCCGCAGCGGCCCGATCTCGGCGCCGACCACGATATCGTCGACCGAGGCGTGCCCGTCGAAAGTCAGGTGATTCAACGCGAAATCGACTTCCTCCGTGTCCCAGCGGAAGGAGAGGAAGAGTTCCAAGTCGGTATTGATGTCGAGGTTCAGCTCCATGTCGCCGTCGACGGTCAGACCGATGCTCTCCACCTCTTCGCCGAAGTTGAAGCCCACGATGCGATGGAAGGGGAAATCCTGGGTGAAGGTGATCTCGATCCCGACGATGCTGCCGAGTTCCTCGATCGGCTCCCAGCTCAGGCCGCCCGCGCCGCCGCCGAGCGTCGGGATCCACTCGGCCTCCAGGTACTGGAAGAAGCCGCCGAGCGTCGGATCGCCGTCCTGGTCGTAATAGTCGGTGCCCGACTCTCCGGCGGCTTCGGGATCGCCCAGCGGAATGCCGTAGTCGCGGTCGATGTCCTCGATGTCAAGCTCGGGCCGCAGATAATGGCGGATGTATTGCCCCAGATTCAGCAGGCTGTCGAGGCCCAAGAGGCTGTTGAGCGACACATCGGTCCCGGGAATGGTCGCGGTCAGGTACTCGTTGCCGGGACTGGCCACGCTGCCGTCGGCGTTGTAGACCGGCAGCAGGTCCTCCTTCCAGACGTTGATCTGCTCGCCGAGCAGATCCAGGGCGAGATAGGCGGCGCCCTCGAGGATCCCGCCGACGCCGGTCAGATTGGCGGCGAAACCGGGGCTCAACTCTCCGTCGTAGAAATCGCTGTCCGCGAAGGTGATCGTGCCCAACGGAATGCCGCCGGGACCTATCTCGAGGAACAGCGGCAGGTCGAGCGAGACGCTGTTCTGGAAGGTCACGTCCGCCGCCTTGTTGTGCTCGTGGTCGAAGGTGAGACTGCCGTCCTGCATGTACAGGCTGCCGCCGAGGTTCAATTCCAGATCGCCGTACTCGGCGCCCTTGTGCGTGGTGAGCGAGACGACGTCCTCGTAGCTGATGCTCAGATCGACGTCGTGGACTCCGACCGCGGCGGAGAGGAAGAACTCGTCGAAATCGAAGGAACTGTTTTCGCCCGACAGGTCGACGGTGAAGTCGAACGAAAGACCGGTCGAGATATCGAAGGCGAAATCGAGATCGCCGCCGAAGGACAGGCCGACGTCGTCCAACTCGGTGCCCAGCGACAGGGGAATCGTGCGGCTGATCGTGTAGGGGATGTCCACGGCGAGCGTCAGTTCGCTGCCCACGCTGTCGATCGTGAAGAAGCCCGGTTCATCCTGAGTGCCCATGCCGGGCAGGGTGACCACCCAGTGGTCCATCAGGAAGTCGCCCAGGCCGTCCCAGATATCGGCGGCGGTGATGGTGCCGTCGGCCACGGAGTCTTCGCCGATCCAGGTGATCGTCTCCAGGTAGGCGAAGATGTAGGTGTCGATGTCCAGGAACGCGGCGATCCCGGTCGCCGTATCGACTCCGTCCAGGCCGTTGTCGTTGCTCGATGCCTCCTCAACGAAGCTCTCGATCGTGTAGCCGGTGCCCGGAATCTCCGTGTCGAAGAACTCCAGCGCCAGGAACTCCTCCTTGTAGCCGGCGATGAAGTCGGCCAGGTCTTCCAGGAGCCCCTTGATCACGCTGTCGACCAGGCTGCCCAGCTCGGTGGTGATGTCCGGGGCGTCGACAATCACCGGGTCGTATTCGCCCGCCCCCTCCAGGCCGAACATGTGCTGAAAAATCTGCTCCAGGCCCTCGTTGTGGTCGGTGACGTAGGCGGGATTGGTGCGGATATGAAGCGGCGTGGTCAAATCGATCTGGGTGCCGAAGACGTCGACCGTCAAGGGCATGAACAGCTCGAATCCGCCGTCCACGCCCGTGAACTGCACGTTCTCGCCGAAGAAGGTCTCATCGAAGCGGTACTTGCCGTCGTCGGGCACCTCGCTTCCCGTCTGGTCGAGCACGAAGGCGACGGTCACGAAGTCGGAACGGTCGTCTTCATGGCCGGGAACGAGTTCGGGGTTGGTGGTCGCGTCGCCGTCGGCGTCCACGGTGGCGTCGGTCGTGTAGAGCACGCCGTCGTTGCCCCCGACCCCGTCGCGGTCCCAGTCCAGGCCGTCGTCGTTGGTGTGCAGGCCGATGGAATCGAAGACCTCGAATCCCAGCGAGATATCCGATGCCAGCAGCTTGAAGCCGGCCGCCACCCGGGTGCCGGTCTCGGTGGTCTCGTCCCAGTCGTAGAGGAACTTGTCGACGGCCAGGCCGTCCTCCCGCGGCGCCAGATCCAGCCCGAATTCGATCGCCGCTTCCGCAAAGGCCCTGACGTTGACGTTGCCGCTGCCTTCCAGGGCGACCAGATCTTCGATCCCCTCCAACTCCGGCACGCCCGCTCCCACCAGCGACGTGAGCGCCGCCAGGTCGAAGTCGAACGGGAAGTCCTCGTTGAAGTCGTCCTGGAGATTGAGCGAGAGGCGAATCACGCTGCCCTGCAGGGAGACGCTGAAGATGTCGCTGTCGGTCTCGAAATCGAGGCCCAGCGCGTCCATGACGTACTCGACCAGCCGCTGTACGTCGTTGTCCGGATCCAACAGCGCCCGCTGCACCCGGTCGACCGCGTCGTCGAGCCAGTCGATCACCCCCAGCAACTCGCGCGGCGACTTGTTGATCACCGGGATCTTCGAGTCGGGCAGCAGATCGTAGACCGGACTGTTGGGATCGGTGACGAAGAAGGGCAATTGGTCGAATGCCCCCATCACGTAATCCCGCGCCCGCAGGATCGCCGACATCACGTCGTCGAGGCGGAAGAACTCGTGGACGGTGAAGATGCCCGGAAGGTTTCGCAGCTCCAGCGTGATGTAGTCGCCGTCGGACTTCGCTCGGGTGAGGTCTTCGACTTCCAGGGCGATCTCGGCGCCTTGGCCGACCGGCACGCCGAACAGACCCGTATTGACCGTAATGCCGCGTACGCTGGCGGTCGCTTCGCCGGTGACGGTCGTGTAGAGGTTGTCGTCGATGGCGACCGTGCCGTCGAGCAGCTCGTCCAGGAGGAAGGTCCGGTCGTCGGTCGTGGCGTTGCTTTCGTCCTCGTCCAGGGTGGCCGTTGCGGTGATGTCCACGTGAATCCGATTCTCCACGCCGGGCACGTCGGCCAGGGTCACGCCGATGAACCCCAGCCGCGCGGCCACGTCGAAGTCGATCACCTCGAAGCCGACCTCCGCGGTGAGCGTGAAGTCCTTGATGGAATACGTCAGTTCGCCCTCGGTCGGCGTGGCGGGCTGGCCGTCGGGGTCGATCAACAGGTCGAATCCCCCGCTCACCGAGGCGTCCAGTGCGGCCAGCGCGTCGGTGGTCATGCCGGTGAGCGTGACGCCGTAATCCCCGGCCAGCGAGACTTCGTGCCCCTGGAGATTGAAGAAGTTCGCATTGTGGCCGTCGAGGTCTCTCTCGCCAACCAGCCCCATCCGCACCAGGCCGGCCAGTTCGACCAGCGTATCGCCGTCCAGCGCCGGGATCGGCGTATCGAGCAGGTCGTCCAGATCGACGCGGTCGTCCTCGCCCACCAGCCCGGAAGCCAGCAGGCGGTCGATGTCGATCCACACGGGACTGAGGACGTCGTAATCCACCGAACCGAGGTCGTCCAGGTCGCTCCGGGCAATCAGCGGCTCGCGAATCAGCCCCTCGCCGTCGAGTTCCACCAGGGAAACCAGTTCCGAAGCGACCAGCCGATCCACGTCGATCGTGTCGCTGAGCAGTCCGGCGTCGGCCAGATCGTCTTCGGTGACGGTCACCCCGCCGGTAGCCAGCGCAAAGGACGGATCGATCAGATCGTTCTTGTCGACCGTGGCGGCCAGGACGGCGTGATAGGCGAGGTCGTGCAGCGTGACGAGGTGGGAGTCGGCGTCCTCCGCGTCCAGCAGGGCGTTCAGCAGGCTGACCACGCCGACCGAAGGATAGCTTTCACCGTCAAGCTGCCCTTGGGTCATCAGGCCCGCATCGACCAGTTGTTGGCCGGTGACGAGATTCAAATCGACGAGTGCCTCCAAATCGACGTTGGCGGCGATCAACGACGCATCCACGAGGTTCTGGACCGTCACCAGGCCCGAGGCGACGAGTCGGGCGACGTCGACGTTCGGGTCGAACAGGTCGTGGGCGATCAGGTCGTCTTCCGTGATGGTCAAGGGGCCGGGGAAGGTGGCGGCCAGCAGAGCGGCCTTATCGACGCCGCCTTGGACCAGGTCGAGGAGCGTCACGAGTTCGGAGTTCAGCAGTGCGTCGATGGCGATTTGGCCGCTGACCAGGCCCTCGCTCCGCAGGTCGCCCAGAGTCACGGCCAGCGGGGCGGCGTCCAACAGCCCCTGCAACTCCACGCGGCCCGAGCGGTCGTCCAGCCCCTGGGCCTTCAACTGGTCGATGGTGACCAGTTCCGAGGCCAGGAGCGCCGCCAGGTCGAGGTGGGTCCCGAAAAGTCCCGCCTCGACGAGATCCGTCTCGCTCACCAGGCCCGACGCTATCAAGGCATCGGCGGAAAGCGTGCCCAGTCCATCGACTTCCCCGGCGGTGACCAGGCCCAGGGCGATGATCCGGTCCAGATCGTCGAGTTCGCCGATCGGCAGCACGCCCACCCGGTCCAACTCCTCGATATCGAAGGAAGCGATCGCGACGTCGCTTACGGAAATCAGACCGGCGTCGATCAACTCCCGCAGCGTCGCCAGGCCCTCGTCCACCAGGTCGTCCTTATCCACGACGGCCGACGGATCCAGCAGCGACGGATCGACCACGCCGCCCCGGATCAGATCGCGCAGTTCGGCGGTATCGGTGCTCAACAGGCTGTCCGTGTCGTGGTTGAGCCGCACCTGGTCGCTTTCCGCGCCGGTAATCAGCGAGTGTTCCTGCAGCAGGGCTTCGTCCAGAATATCCGAGGCGTGAATATCCTCGATGTCCAACGCCGTGACCCCGATCGCCAGATCGGCCGCCGTGACCTTGCCCGCGGCGATCAGCGCCGAGAGAGAGACCAGCCCGGAATTGACCAGGTCGTGCAGCGAAACGTCGTCCCCGTCGGCGAGATTCAATGCATTCAGATCGGTCGTCGTGACCACGGCGTCGGCGTTCAGCTCGGCCGCGCTTAACGCAACGTCCTCGAAGTCGTCTCGTCCCAGGATTCCCTCATCGACCAGATCGGCGAGCGAGCCGAGATGGTTGACGATCAGGTCGGCGCTTTCGAGCAGCCCGAAGCCGACCAGGTCGCCGACGTAGATCTCGCCGATCAGGTCGTAGAGATAGACGTCGTGGCTGCTGATGTAGTTGTTCAGGTCGCCTACCTCGAACAGGTCGCCGGCCTCCAGGTCGCGGATGTCCAACTCCACGACCGGCGTGGCCAGATCGCCTTCGTCCACGTACCCCTCGTTGATCAGATCCAACAGGGTGATCTCGTCGTAGTCCAGCGCGACGAGGCTGTGCAGGGGAACGGTGGCGACGTAGGCGTCGTCGATATCGACGCCGAACTCGGCCTCCAGGGCGGCCACGTCCAGGTCGATGTTCTGGAAGTCGTGAACGTCGACGAACTCCTCCGCGACATATTCCGCCAGGGTCACGTCGTAGAGCGGGGAGGCGAGCAGCGTATCCAGCCCCACCGTGCCCACGTGGACGATCCGGTCGAGCTGGCCGTCCTCGAACCGCGGTTGCAGCGTGGGCGGATCGCCCGCCACGTGCTCCAGCCCTTCGAGCACCTCCAGGTCGAAGATCTTGTTGACGAAACGATCGCCTCGCAGCAGCCCGCGGTCGACCGCCTCGGCGAAGCTGACGTGCGGATCGAGCAGGAAGTCGTCGATCGGGATATAGCCGTCGCCGTTGTCATCGAGATGGGCGTCGGCGATGTACTTCTCACCCACCGCGTCGGAGCGGAGCACGTCATCGAGCGGCACGAGCGTATCGTCGATCAGATCGTCGGCGTCGACCAACCCGGCGTCGAACATCGCCAGGAGCGTCACCGGGCTGTCGTCCCAGAAATCGCGCCGGTCGATCAGGCCGGCGGTGACCAGATCGTCTTCGCTCGCCACGCCGGTGGCCAGCAGGCCCTCGACATCGACCGGCCCGCTGGTCCCCAGCCCTTCACTCCGGAGGAAGTTGATCGCGATCACGTCGGCGGCGAAGACGTCCGCCTGATCGAGTTCCGAGATCGCCAACTGCAACTGGCCGGCCGAAAGGTGCCCGGCCAGGTCCTCCAGCGCGACCAGCCCCAAAGCGACCAGGTCGCCCACGTTGACCACGTCGGGATCGGCGTCCTGGACGAGGTTGTTGTTGTCGAGTGCGTTCTGCGTGACCAGCCCCCAGGCCAACAGGTCGTTCTCCGGCACGGTAACCGTCGAGAGATCGAAATCGAGCCGGCCGAGCAGCCCGTGCCGGATGAGATCGGCCAGAGTCACGTAGGAGAGAGCGGTCAGATCGGCGACGGCAATCACGTCATCGCCCCGGGCGTTCTGCGTGGTCACGCCGTCGAGGATCGCGCTCTCCAGGACGTCCGACGCCAGCAGATCCTCCCGGTCGAGGCTTCCCTGCACGAACACGTCGCTGAGGAGCACGTCGCTCAGGTCCGCGTTGAGATCGCGCTGGCCGATCAGGCCGAACCTCAGCAAATCCGCCACGGACACGTCGGTCTGACTGACCAGATCGCCAATCGCGATCGCGTCGCCGTACTGGATGGAACCGTCCAGGTCCTCGATGATGCTCCCGGAAAAACCGAACGCATCGAGGTCGGCCGGCGGCAGATCGGCCAGATCCTCCCGGGCGAGCAACCCGAGACCGACCAGATCGCCGACCGTCAGGTATCCGGCGTCGATGATCTCGGGGATCTCGCTGCGCCCCAAGAGGCTCGAATCGATCACGCCCGTGCCGGACAACACGTCCGCGTCCACGTCGCCCAGCGGCCGCACGTCGTTGTGGTCGATGATGCCGAAATAGACCAGGTGCTCCAGCCCGATGGGGCTGTTCTCCAGCAAGTCGTTCAGATCGATGATCGCTCCGGAGGTGATCAACCCGCTGATGTCTCCCAGGGAGGCGACCTGATCGGACAGGAACTCCTCGACCGTCACGTGCGCGATATCCAGCAACCCGCCGCCCACCAGGTCGTCCAGTCCGATCGGCAGCGCCGATTCGATCAGGGCGGCGATATCGATCCGGTCGAGGACCAGATCCGCCAGGCCGACCAACTCGTTGCTGACCAGTTCGTCGAGGCCGACCAGTTCCGAACCGAGCAACCCTTCCAGGTCCAGGGCGTGCGTAGCCAGGTCCGTCACATCGACCAACGTGCTGCCGACCAGTTGCGAGAGCTGCGCCACTCCGGAATCGAGCAGTTCGCCGAGACTCAGGGAGAGGCCGGGAAGCAGATCGGTGAAATCCACGAGATTCTCTTCGACCAGTTCCTCGAGACTCACGACCCCGCTGGCGACCAGATCGTGCAGGGAGACGTTCCCCGCCCCGTCGTCCAGGTCGTGGAAATCCAGCTCGAATTGGGTGGCCAGGCGGTGGGCGATCAGGTCCGCGGCGCTCAAGGTCCGATCGACGAAATCATCGACGGCCACCAACTGCTCGTCGACGGCCTCGGCGAGCGAGGCGATCCCCTCGGTGAAGAAGGCCGCCGCGTCGACCAGCGTCGTCGTGGCGAAATCGGCCGCGTCGATCAGCCCGGCCGTAAGCAGGTCGCCCAGCTCGGCGGCCGTATCGGCGAGGAAATCCGCGATATCGACGGCGGTCGAAGCCAGGAAATCGCTCGCCGTCAACAGACCCTCGTCCACCAGGTCCTGCAGCGAGGCGATGCCTTGCGAGATGAGGTCGGTGATCGGCAGTGCGTCCAGACTGATATCGCCCAGGCCGAGCAGTCCTTCGGCAAAAAGGTTCTCGAGCGTGGTCACGCCATGGTCGATCAGGTCCTGCAAGGCGACCAGGGACGCGTCGGCCTGATGGAAGGCCGAATCGAGCAGGTCGAACCCGAAATCGGCGATGTTGGAAACCAGCGCCTCGGCCTCCCGGATGAACCCGAGATTGCCGACGATCGAAGCGGGCGTGACCAGTTCCGCCTCGATCAGCTCGCCCAGGGTGACCAGGCCCTCGTCGATCAGGGCATCCATGCTCACCACGTTGCCGGGCCGGACGAGGTCCAGTTGGGCCAGCGCCGTTTCGGTAATCACGCCGGCACCGATGAGAGCATCCGCGTCGATGTTGCCCCAGTTCTCTACGCAGTCCCGGCCGAGAACCCCCGCGGCCGCCAGGTCCGCCAGCGTGGCGTAGCCCTCGTCGAGCAGGACGTCCGGGTCCACGTAGGCACCGATCTGCACCAGCCCCTCATTCTCCAACAGTTCCAGATCGACGCGGCCCAGGGCATCGAGGTCCCTCAGGCTCAAGGCACTTAGCGAGAGATTGAAATCGATCGGCACGGTGAGCGTGCGAGTCGTCGGGTTGTACGTGACGGCCTCGCCCTGCGGAATCAGGCCCGAGGCGGTGACGACGGCCACGAAATCCTGCAGGCTCTCCATCCGGTCGAAATCCAGCTTGCTCATTACCGCCAGGTCGAAGGCCGACGGGAGGTCCACCACGTCGGCCAACGATGCGTCGATGAAGGGTATCTCGACGTTGAACTCGCCGGCCGTTTCCAGCCGGCCCAGCCAGTCGTCGCGCATCGACTCCAGTTGGGCCCGGACGTCGGAGAGCCGCAGTTGGGCAAAGGGCGTGAAATCCTCCAGGTTCGCAGAGCTGACGGTCACCGCGGTACTGCCGCGGCCGCCTTCGCTCGCCGGGAAGAGGTCGCCCGCCATGCCGACGGTGCCGGTGGCCCCCTGGTTCACGTCCACGCCGGCCAGCGAGGCGTAGATGGGCACCTCGAGATCGACCGCACTGACCGGATCGCCGACCGGATCGTACGTCACGACGTACTCGTCGGCCATTTCATCCAGGGCGACGTCCACGTGAACATCGAGGTCCAACGAGCCGGCCGTGTGCTCGGGGTGCCCCGCGGCGGCTTCCAGGTCGCCGATCGAAAGCGGAATGATCAAGTCGGTGGAACTCGCCGCGGCGTCGAGTTCCAGCCGGGTGACGTTGAAACCATAGGAAACGCCCGATGTTCCCCAGCCGAGCGACAGGCTGAACGCGAAGGACGCGTCGATGTCCGCTTCGAGTTCCGTATAGGCCGGCCCGACGCCCTCGACCGTCTCGCTGAGCCCCACCGGGATCCGCTTTTCATAGCTCGCGGAGCCGTCGAATTCGACGGTGATGCCGCTGGGCCAATCGCCCGTCCCCGTGAAGGTCTGATTCGACCACGGGACATCGTAGGCCTCGCCGCTCAGGAGGTCGTCGAGCCAGTTGCCCCGCAAGTAGTTGAGGAACTCTTGGATGTTGAATTCCACGTCAGACCCCCGTTCCTGAATCGGCGCCAGATACCGATCCAGGACCGGGCCGACGTCGAGGTAATCGGTCAGGTCGAACAGGCTGTCCAGGGTCACGTTGGTGCCGGGGATCGTCTCCCGGGCAAGGTCGGGGACGCTCGAAACCAGGTCGTGGAACAACCGGTCCGCGTCGTTCGCCAGGTTCCCGATCGCCCGTTCCATCCGGTTGGTGGCGGCCGTGGTCGTGTGCAGCGCAGTCCCGGTCGGGATCTCCGCCACCACGAGTTCCAGGTGATCGGATTGCTCGACGACCTCGAAGTAGAGGTCGCCGTCGCCGAAACCCATCGGCCCGGTGACTTCGGCAAAGGCGCCGGACAGCGAGCCGAACGTGAGGAAATCGAACGTATCGCCGAGCGACGGGACGAAGTCGTTGATCAGAGTGACCCGCAGCGTCCCGCCCAGGGAAGCCTCTCCGGCCACGTTGATCTGATCGAAGCCGTCGTCGATCGGAGCGCCCGGGCCGGGGGTGGTGCCGCCGATCTCGATCTCCAGCGTGGCGTCCGAGGCGTTGGCGTACTCGGCCACGTTGAGGATCTCCGGCGAGTTGCCGTAGCTCAACAGGCCGGAGTTGGTGATCGCGCCGAAATCGTTCAGGTAGACGGACGGTTCGAGATCGCTGAACACGATCGTCGTGGTCGCCTTTCCGTCGGACAGGCCGATCCGGCCGTGATCGGGCGCCGTCGCCCGGTAGTCCGCCTTCAACGACAGGCCGGCGTTGAAGGTCAGCTTGTCGTAACCGCCCCGGCCGCCGTGGAAAGCCAACTCGAGGCCGTCCGGCAGCGACGACCCGAGTTCCACCACCAGGCTGTCGTCCGTCTGGTCGGTCCCCAAGACGGAGACGCTCTTCACGCCGGCGGTATCCCACGTCCCCAGCAGTTGGTTTCGCCCGGCATCGAGCAACGTCAGCACGTCGCCGCCGTCGCTGAAACGGACCATCAGGTCGTGTTGATCGGCCCCGGCACGGACCTCGATCTGCCCGGCCGTCTCGATGGACACTTCGGCGTTGGCGAATTCGAGGTTCCCATCGAGATTCTCGCCGTCGTCATCCCATGGGCCGATGGCCAGCAGCCTTCGGTCTTCGAGCGGTTCGATCAGAAGCTTGCGTGGCTCCGAGGGGCCATAACGCTGCCTGCGCAAAGCGCCCATTCTGTGCATGCTTCCTGTTGTGTTTCGCGCCGCATCTCGCCGCAGGTCTGCCGATCCGAAGCGGTCCGAATGCTCAGCACTTGACATGATTCATCTCCATTTTGTTGACGCTGGCGTGCCGGCACCTGGTTGCGCTGGCGGCACATGGGAGGCTGACGACCGAGAGTCCATCGGAGTCGTCAGAAAGACGAGGGGGGCGAGAAACGCAGAACACACTGCACTGAGCAGGCGCTAAAGATAAGCCCATCGCTCAGCAGCTCCAGGTAGCATCTGGGGCCGCACGACGGGAGCGTAAACTCCCCCACGGCCGGAGATTGCGGCGTTCGAGTGAGAATTGTAGGATGCAACGCTATCGGCAGTCTGACCCAGCCGGTGATTCAATCAACGACAGCGTCACTTTCGACAACGAACCTCAATCTCTGAACCGGCGCAGTATACACATTGCTCGCAAAAAATGCAACGTTTTGGCAAGATTGTCGCGACAATGCCGCTATACGAACCGCGCCGAAAAGTTCATCGCTCGGGTGCAGAATCCGGAAACCGGTGGACCGTGCCTAATGTTCAGCGTCCGCGGGATCATTGCAGGTCTGCAGGCAGTTTGAGGTGCTTATTGAAAAACTCGTACATGGCCGTTCGGGCCTGGGCCGAGGCCTCCCCGTGAAAGCCATGCCCCTGGCCTTCCAGCAGGATCAGCGTGTGCGACGCGCCGGCCGCTGCCATCTTCTTGTCCAGCGCCCGTGCCTGATCCGGGGGCACGAGTCGATCGTCCGCCCCGTGCAACGACAGGATGGGAGGATCGTCGCGGGAGACGTACGTCGTTGGAGAAGCGGCCAGGTACCGATCGCGAACGTCCTCCGGCGTGCCGCCGAGAAACGACGCGACGATCGGTGCGGCGCCGTCCGAGCCGCGGCTGAGTTCGATCATGTCGGTGGGACCGAAGTAGTTGACCACTGCCTGGACCCGGCTCGACTGCTCGGCGTGGCCTCCGTCGCCTTCCAGGTTGGCCTCCGCGTCGGTCAAACCGAGCATCAACGAAAGATGGCCGCCCGCCGAACCACCGGTCGCGCCGATGCGATTCGGATCGACGTGGTAGCGCGCCGCGTCGGCCCGCAGCCAGCGCACCGCGCACTTCACGTCGTGCACTTGAGCGGGAAAAGGATACTTCGCCTTTCCCTGTTCGTCGGGTTCCGTCAGGCGGTAGGAGACGGTCACCGCCACGTAGCCCCGTTTGGCGGCCTCGACGATTTCTCCGCGGTATCCGGACCGCTGTCCTCCGCGCCAGCCGCCTCCGTGGATGAAGACCAAGGCCGGGAACGGCCCGTCGCCTTCGGGACGCGCCAGATCGAGTTTCAACTCGCGGTCGCCGCCCTTGCCGTAGGTGATGTTCTCTTCTTCCATCACGCCGGCATCGACCGACGGACATGCACACCAGACCAAGGCCGTGAGGCACGCCGCCGCGATCGACACGCGCCAGGTCGTTCGACACGATCCCTTCTCTTGTCTCGCAACGTTCATGATCGACTCGCTTTCTCAAAAAGGTCTTCTGATCTTGTCCTGTTTCCACCGGGCGAACGTCTGCTTGGCTTCCGCGCAAGAACAACTTGTCCAATTGGGTGGCACGCCCTGAGGAACGAAGGGCGTGGAAAACCTGCCAAATCACGCCCTTCGTTCCTCAGGGCGTGCCACCCTCGCTGAAAAACGCACAAGGCATTTCTGCGAGGAACCTTAATTCTCCGCCCGAATCACAGAATACTCGCAACGCCGACCGGAAGCAACATTCGATTGAATCCCCCGGATTTCCTCGGTAAGATGGGTGACGGCTCTCAACGGCTCGGCAGTCACCGCCCGAAAACGGGGAGAACCTTTTTCCAGGGGACCAAGAGTTCGTAGTGCCCCGATTCATCGGGGCCGATTTGTCCGAACGATGAGAAGACCGCATGAATGTGGTCACTACAAACGACCCATGCACAACCCCGTTCTGATCGCGGCACTTGCGATGGTCGCCGCGTCGTCGGCTGCGTTGTCGGCCGCGACGGCCTCGCAATCCTATCTCGGGCCCGTCGCGCTGGTCGCATCCCATGAGCAAGACGCCCTGTTCGTCGCCTGCGCCGATGCCCGCAAAATACTCGAAGTCGATCTCGCCGGCGGCCACGTTGCCCGACATCTCGCCGTGCCGGGCGAACCCACGGGGCTGGTGCTCAGCCGCGACGGAACAAGGCTGGTTGTGACCTGCGCGGCGGTGAAGAGCACCGTGTGCGTTATCGACCCTTCTGCGATGAAAGTGATCGCAAAGATTCCCGCGGGCCATACGGCCGTCGGTCCCGTGATTTCGCCCGACGGGCAAAGACTCTACGTCTGCAACCGGTTCGACAACGACGTTTCGGTGATCGATCTGGCCGCCGGGAAGGAACTGGCCCGCGTGGCCGTGACCCGCGAACCCATCGGCGGCACCATCACGCCCGACGGCCGATCGGTGCTGGTGATCAACCACCTTCCAGCCGATCCGGCCAATTCGTTCTTCGTCGCCGCCGTGGTAACGGCCATCGACACCCAAACCCACCGCACGACCACGATCCGTCTGCCCAACGGCGCCACCAGCGTGCGGGCCGTGTGCATCACGCCGGACGGCCGCTACGCCTTGATCACGCACGTCCTTTCCAATTACGAGTTGGTCCCCGCGCAGCTCGACTTCGGGTGGACCAACATCAATGCACTCAGTGTGATCGACGCGGCCGAGTTGAAGCTGGTCAACACCGTTGTGCTGGACGACATGTACCTGGGCGCCGCCAACCCGTGGGGCCTCGCGTGTACGGCCGACGGCAAACACCTGTGCATCGCGCACTCGGGAACCCACGAACTGAGCGTGGTCGACTGGCCCGCCGTGCGGCGAAGACTGCTGGGCCCTTCGCCCGACGCGCCGTCCGGATCCGAAGAAGAAAGCGGCGACAGGCGCGGCGACACGGGCGGCACTTACGGCCTCCCGACCGTCAACGGCATACCCAACAGCATGGGGCTGATGACCGGCTTGCGGCAGCGGATCGAACTGGCCGGCAAGGGTCCGCGCGGCGTGGCCGTCGTCGATTCGAAGATGTACGTCGCCGGGTATTTCTCCGACACGATCGACGTGGTGGACGTATCCGGCGGAACGCCTGCCCGGCTGAAGACCATCGCCTTGGGCCCGCAACCGCGACTGACCGCGCGACGGTTCGGCGAGTTGCTCTTCCACGACGCGACGATCTGCTACCAGCACTGGCAGAGCTGCTCGACCTGCCATCCCGACGCGCGGGCGGACGTGCTCAACTGGGACCTGCTCAACGACGGGGTGGGCAATCCGAAAAACACCAAGAGCATGTTGCTGGCCCACCGGACGCCGCCTGCGATGGCCACCGGCGTTCGAGCCACGGCCGAAGCGGCCGTTCGCGCCGGCATCCAACACACGCTGTTTACCGATCGGCCGGAAGCGGAGGCGGCGGCGATCGACGCGTACCTCCGCGCGCTCGAACCGGTTCCCAGTCCGCGCCTGGACGACGGCCGGCTGAGCCCGGCGGCGGAGCGCGGCCGACGATTGTTCGAGAGCGAGCAGGTCGGCTGCGCCCGTTGCCATCCCGCGCCGCTTTACACCGACCTGTTGATGCACGACGTGGACAGTCGCGGCCCGTATGATTTCGGCGACCGATTCGACACGCCGACGCTGATCGAGGCATGGCGGACCGCCCCCTATCTGCACGACGGACGCTACACGACGATCGAGGAGCTGATCGTCAAGGGCCGGCACGGGCTGAGCCGATCGCAACTCGAGAGGCTCAGCGAGCGACAGATTGCCGACCTGGTCGAGTTCGTGTTGTCGCTGTAGCCCTGTTTATACCGCCCGATTAGGATAATAATAGATGAGGCCGTCACTCCCGCCCCACCGGAGACCAGGGGCCCGTAGCTCAGTGGTTAGAGCGTCCGACTCATAATCGGCCGGTCGCAGGTTCGAGTCCTGCCGGGCCTACTTGGGGGGTTGACAAGAGTAGACGGGAAAAGACACCACTCGCCGTAACTTTGCTGTCAGTAGGGTTTTGCGTCTCTTCTGTCTTCTCTTGGCGTGCAGTGTCCGCAGCGCTTTTTGCAGCGCTTTCTGCCTCCGGTGCAGCGCCCGGTGCAGCGCGCACGGCCCGCTCGAAATGCTCGGCGGTCACTTGCAGGTAATGCTTGCGGGCCACTGGTTCGCTGTTGCCGATCCAGGCCGTGACAACGTGTAGGGGCCACGTTTCGGCAAGTTCGGTTTCCCTCGACGATCGCAAGTTCTGCCACGCCTTAGGCCACGGCTCGAATCCGGCTTGCCGTACGATACGGTCAAACTGGGTTCGCAAATTGGTCTGTTGCCCGTGGTACTCGTACCGCGTGATAACCCTTGGCTCGCCCGGCTTGGCGCGTTCCCACAAGGCGTCAAGGTACGGCCGGAGTTCCAGGAAGAGGGGAATCTCCCGGTTCGCCCCGCCGGGATAACGCTCTGTCTTCGGCGAATAGACGTTGATCCGATCCCGCTCCCAGTCGATCCGATCCCACGTCAAGGTGAGAATCTCGGACGGGCAGCGTAGGCCACCGTATCGAGCCAGGGCGACGATAGCCCGCCACTGGGCATCCGGGCAGGCGTCGATAATCGCCTGGGTCGTTTCCCGCGTGATAAACCGATACTTTGCCGGGTTCCCGCCGGTCGCCGCCTTCAGTTCGATAAACGGGTTCCGATCCAAGAGCCGCTTCTTGACGGCGTGCCCGAAGAATTGTTTCGCCAACCCACAACGCCGCCGGACGGTCTGAAAGCCAAGCTTCTCATGGGTGGTCAGCCAACGGGACCATTCCAGGGCGTCACCCTCAGAAATCGACCGCAAGTCCCGATCTTCGCCGAAATAGGCTTTCAGGTTGCGTACGGCGTGGCTGTAGACGGTGCGCGTCGAACCCTTTACGTCGGCCCGTGCGATGCTATAGGCGTCCAGGAACGCCCCCAGCGTCTCTCTGGCCCGCTCGGGAATCAACCCCGCGCGTGCCAGGCGGTCGGCCAGCTTGTCGGCCAGATTCGCAACCCAGCGGGCCGTTTCGTCGTCGGGCAGCCCGTCCGACAAGCTGGCCGACACAAGCGCCTCAATACGGAGCCTGACGGCCTGGGCGTTTCGGTCCGAGGTCTTGCTTAGCCCGATCGTATGCCGCTTGCCGTCGCGGTCGAGAAATTGAATCGAGCGTCGGCCGTTAGGGTGTTTCAAGATGGAAGCCATTGTGTTTCCTTTACTACTTTCCTCCAGGGCGGACCTGTCCACGAACCGCTCCGGCACTATGCGCTTGTCCACGTACCGCGCCGGCAACGTGCACCTGCGCGGCTACTACGCGGAACGGGCCGGGGTTGGGGGGTTTGGGATCGGCCATAGGTTCACTTTCACAAAGCACCCCGCCGCCGCGCGGAACACGACGGCGGCGGGGCTCGAAACAGAGGTCAAGCCGCGTCCAATAGTGGCTTCGGGGCTCTCGTTAGATTCTGGTTCGTGGCGTGGGGCTCGGCCCCCGCGAGAATCCAGGTATGGATTTGCTCGGTTGTGCTCCAGTCCCGGCCTACCGCAGTCCGGGATTCGACGCTCTGGCCGTCCGGCCGCCGGAACATCTGCCGGCGCACCGCGTTCGGCGTGGCGCTTGCGAAGGCGGCCACCCCGAGGTCGTGTGTTACCCCGCCGGGGGGTAGACAGAAGACGCCGTTCTTGATAAGTTGCTTGACGAATTCTTCTCGGTCAATGTCACGTTGAGCCCGATCCCGGGCCGGCTTTTTCTTCCCCACGGAGATCCTCCATGCGCAGAGTGCGCAGCAAAAAACCCTAACCCCCGACCATCGCTGTAAAGGCACGCCTAAGAGTGCCCTCCGGGTGTCGCCACACCGGAACGGTGGTCGAGGGATAGGGTCTTTTGAGAACATCGTTTTAGGCTCCAAGCCGAAGCTTTGGTTCTTACGCCCCCATTTTCGGCAATCGCGTGGTATTTGTCAAGTGAAATTCCGGCCCCCGGTGCCGAATTCACCCCTCGAAACCTTGCCTATCTTAACAATGCCCTGAGACGCCCGAGGTTCGCCGCTGTTGCGTTTCGTCGGCCAGAGGATAAACATACCCTCTGGCCTCCCCGGACGCATCCCGGGGCACGTGGTGGGCATCGACGCGGCGGGTGCCGATGTTCGCGGTGTTCTGTTCGTACGTGGTTCCGTTGCGGGTCACGGTGCGGACTGGCATCTGGCTAATTTCGCCAGATGCCTCTAGTTTCATTCGTTGTGTTTCAACGGTTGTATGATGCACCCCAACATGCTCGGCAATCTGCCGATCGGAAAGCTTATGTAAACTGCGGCGCGAACCGCTCGACGGCCCGCTCGACACGGGCAACGGCCCGATTCGTCTCTTTCGTGTTATCGACCAGCTTGTCGAGTTGCTTCCCGCCACCGCCCCCGAGCCGGGAAGCCGCCGCCGCTGAAAACGTGCCGGTGACGGATAGCTTGGGATCGATCGCAGCACGCTTCAAGAGGTCGCGCTGAAGGTCGAACTTACGGGTGATCCCCGAAAAGTCATAGCCCGCCGCGGTAGCTTCTTGGATGGCCTTCCGCCGATCGAGTTCTAAAAGGGCAAGGTCTTTATTGAGACCCTCGAAGTTCGCCTCGATGTCGAGCCGCGCAATATCGTCGGCCAGGCCGGCCTCGAAGTCCGCCGCGGCTTCGGCCGCTTCCTTGGCGTAACGGGCTTTAACCAGGGCCTCTTCTTGCCACTGCGTAGCGCGTAGCCGAAGGGTCTCGCGGCCCGCCCGCTCGGCCTCGGTGATTTCCGCCTCGTATTTGAGTTGGATCAACCGTAGTTCGCGCTGTTGCTCGTCGTCGATCCAGCCGGCGACGATTTCCGAAAAGCGCCGTTGTTCCGCCTCCCAAGCCTCCGCCTCCTGGGCGATTCCTTCGCCGCCCGTAACGCCGCCGCCGGCCGGCATCGACTTCAAGTCGGCCAGCATGGAGCCGGCCTGGGTGTTGGCTTTCGCTTGTTCCGCCGCCGCCCCATAAGCTTCGCGCGTTGCGGTCCGTAATTCGGCAAGCACCTCGCCCTTGGATGTACCAGTCAGCACGCCGGTAACGGCCTTCCTGGCGGTGGCTATCGTGAGTTTGCCGGACTCTAGGTCGAGGGCGGTTTGCGCGTAATCGTCGGCCTCTTTCTTCAGCGCACGATAGGCCGCCGCGCCGTCGGCCAGTTGCTTCTTAAGGCTGACTTGCGTTTGCAGAACCATTGCGTCGGTCATCTTCGCCATCAAGCCGGCAGTGCTGCCCGCCGCGGTCCCGATGGCGTCGATTTCGCGCGTCAGGCCCGGATAAGCGCCCTTCAATTCCCGGGCGATCGCCAAGGCTTCCGCCTGGTCGAGGTTGCTCTTGCCCTGCTTGGTGCGCAACTCTTCAAGCCGCTTCACCTTAGCCGACAGGGCTTCGGCCTCGCCGCGCATCGCGTCGGCCGAAACGCGCGTCACTGAATTTGCGCGATTGAGTTCGCCGGTGAATTTTCTGAGTACCATCCCCCAATCCACGAATAGGGTCGCGACGGCCGCTACGGCGGTTGCTAGAATGACGAATGGGTGTTTCGTCACCGCTGCCAAGGCAACCCGGAAGGCAATGAGGGCAGTGCTAACAACCCGCAGGGCGGTCCCCATGACAACCATCGCGGCGCCGGCAGTAATCAACCCGGCCGCCATCTTCAGCATATTGACGACGACCTGCTGGTTACGTTGTACCCACTGCCCGATGACTTTCACGATATTCGCCACCCGGGAAACCAACGGGGTCAAGATCGGCAGTAGCGCGCTGCCGATCGCTACGGCAGTATCGCTGACTCGAGCTTTGAGCGCCTTCATCTGGTTGGCGAAGCTACCCGCGGTCCGAAGGGCATCGCCCTGGGCGGCCGTTGTGCCGCGCATGATGATTGCCAAGCGGGCTTGCACCTTCTGTTGGTCGGTGCCCGCCTTGATTCCTTGATTCAGGAGTTCCTGCTTAACGGCTGCCTCGGACACGATAACGCCGTATTTCTTCATTACCTCGCCGGAGCCGGTAAGCGCGGCGTGCAGGTCGCGTAAGGCGTCGTCGTCTGCCGCGTGGTTGAACGAAGCAAGATCAACGGCCAGCTGCGTCACCTGCTGACTCATCGCAAGCGCGGCCCCTTCATCGAATCCAAGCGGGACGAAAAGGTCTTGACTGCCAGCCATAAAGTCGGCAATTTGCTGTTTCGAGCGCCCAAGTGTTCCGGCCAGGTTGTCGCTCCACGCCTTAACGGTTGTCGCATTCCGACCGAAGACTGTATCGAATTTTCCCATCGTCTCGGCCATGTCGCTGGCGGCCTTCACGGCTCCGGCAAGCGGCGCGGCCATCGCGCCACCGAGGGCCAGGAAGCGGGCGCCAACCGCTTGCACGCCCGCCCCGAACGCGCGAAGTTTCGCCTGCGCGCTGGCGAGCCCCTTATTGAGTTTGCCGTCTTGCGTGTAGAGTTCCACGTAAGCCCGGCCGGCTTTCACGTCACGTGTTCCCGCCATTAGTGTATTTACCCTATGAAAGAGAAAAAGTCCCGCCGCCCGGCCGAAACCGGGCAGCGGGGAGTCAAAGTTCCGCCGTTCGAGGAGTAACCGAACAGCAGCATCACAAGGAAGAACCGGTGTTATGTTTTACCAGGCACGGCCGGCTCGCCTGGGGTCTGCTGAACTGTTGTCCCGGTCAGCGTCGGGCGAAGATGATTGTTAGGCGCCGGCGCCCGTGGATTTGACGGCCCCTTGCGGATCGCAGCACGCGAAACCGAAGTCGGCGTAGCCCCTGTACTGGACACCCAGCGTGTTAAAGTCCGCGTCGGCTTGCTCGACAACCGGGGTGGTCAGGCCGTTCAGGAATGCGGCGATGAACGCGCTGGGGCCGACCCCGGGCTGCGCGAACAGGTACCACTGCGTTGTCGAGTTGCCCGTGTAGTTCGCGTTGGAAATGTAGGGCACGACTTGCGGCCGGTATTTTCCACCGTAGACGTTGCCGCCGGGCGACGTCGTGACGGCTTCGCCAGTTCCTCCCACCACTACGTTTGTCGAGGCGAAGAGGGAGTCGGCCAAAGCCTCGAGCGCGGGCGGAACGACCATGTGTTTCGGCTCGACCAGGATCGGTTCGCCGTCCTCATCGACAAGGTTCCGCATGGTCTTGACGCCGACACCCAGCCCGTCGAGGCCTAACACGTCGGTGATGAGGTTCCCATTGGCCTCCGAGAAGTGGCTGCTGGCATTACCCAAAACCAAGGTCCAGAAAACCGACTCCATCTTCAGGCCGGCGCCGCGGGCGATGATCCGCGGCAGTTCGTCTAGGGCGGAGAGGTCATCATTGATGATGTCGGGTCGCGTGATTGCGTACATTTTGGCGTACGTCGAAATTTGGTACGTCGCCGCGGAGTCCGTGAAATAACCGTGCTTGATTTCGCCGGCCGGGCCCAGTTCGCCGAACATGGCGTTCCGGCCGATGAGGCGAACGGCTTTCGACTCCTTGAAGTCGGTCGCCGAAACCCGCCGGCACAACGTCAGGCAGGACAATGGTAGTCTCGCCCACTGATCCAAGAGGATTTTGTTTTGCGTGCCGGAAACGATATTAGCGATGCTGGCCGTTGAAAACGCCGCGCGAATAAGTTGGGTACGATCGCGGGGCGGCTCCTGCCCGTTGGCGTGAAACGCCGCTTGGAGGATTTCCACCAGGCTGGTCGCCCTCATATCGCGTGCGCTCTGGGTGATCTGATCGCCAAACGCCCGGGCCGCCACGTCTTCGGAACCGAGGTGGCAAAGCAACGCCGCTTGCAGCATCGCCGTGGGTTCGCCGCCGGGTAGGTCTCGGGTGCTGGCGTGGATGAACACGCCCTTCGGGCGCTCGGCGCGCATCAGGTCGGCCTCGAAGATCGCAGCCGCCTTGATATACTCGGCTTCCAGCCGCGGCGCCGGCCACTCCGAGGATAAGGCCTGCGCTTTCAGTTCGGCGGCCTGCCGCCTGGCGGTCGCCTGCAACGGCTGCAACTTTGCCGAGTCCACCCGTCCGGTGAATTCGGCGGCTTTCGCCTGCAACGTCGAAACGTGCATTTCATAGGCGCGCACCACGCCCGGGACGTCGAACGCCGGTGGGGCCACGGCTTGAACACCGCCAGCCCTGATAAGCCGATCGTCGTAAATGGCTCGCAATCGTGCCGTTTGGTCCTCGCGTAAGTTCGCAAGGACCATGCCGTTTGCCTTAATCCATTGTTCAAAGTTCATTGTGTCGTCTCCAAATTTTGCAGAAATAGTAACGGAATTTGCGGAATCAGCGCCGACGGCCACGATCGAGACTTCGCGGAGTCGGCCGGAGCGGATGATGGTCGCGCCACCCGCGGGTGCGACCAGGTCTTGATTGTTGACGCGGAACGCTTCGCCGGCCCGAACCTCGACGCGCGAATCGGGCATGTAGCCGACTGACGCCTGAAGGTTTACCTTCGCGCGGCCGAGGGCGATCACCTTCGCACCGCCCGGAGTGGCGTCGGTCAGGATTCCCGAAAAAAGCAGTCGGCCAGCGTTCACCACTGCGCGGCCCGATCCGGCGATGCTGTCTAAGTCGTCCTGGTGGCCCACAAGGACCGGCACGTCGGCGGCCACGTCGGCGCCGGCCAGGTCGATGACCACGGGGCCCCAACCGGGTAGCGACATCAAGCCGCCGCTGTAAATCGTGCCGTCGATGCGTGGTTGCTTCGCCGCGGCGGCCTGTAGTTCGACCACGCCAGGGAATGTGAGGAGTGGGGGGGTGAGGGTATCTGAGGGCATAAAGTAAACTCCGTAAGTTAGAGGGTGATTTCGCAAAATGCGAAAGTAAGTGTGTTGTAGTCCGCCACTCTTCCCGCAGGCATAGACTACCGCGTAACCCCCCGAAAGAACCTACCGAATGTGGGGGGTGGCTTGGCTTAGTCCCCCGTTTGTAGGTGTGGGGAGACTTTTCTTGTCGCGCATCCTTCCCCACACGTCATCCGGCGGGACCAGTGGGGAGAGTGGGGAGTGGGCTCTTAAAAGGAGCCCTACTCTCCCCACTACTCCCAGGTCTGGGGCGTGCTCTCCCCAGTGCTCTTTCCCCACTCTCCCCACACCTACCATGAGGTTAAGACTCACCCCGCCAAGGTAGCAATCTTGAATCCTTCTAATGGGGTGTTGCGATTACCCTTAATAACGTGTGCCGATTCGATAAGGCCATCGGCGAGTAGGGAATTGATCGCCTCGTTGGCGCGGGTAGTCTGTAACCCGGCTGCATCACGAATGAATCGCCTTGTCTCCCCCTCCGGATGGTTGGCTAAAACTCTCAGGACATTCTGCCGATGGTCCTCGTTCCGGATTGCCGCCCGTGACTTCCCTTTGGCCGACGCGATAAGCGCGCTCAGATCAGCGTCGGTCACCTCGAGCGCGGCCGAGGTGACTGGGTTGTCGAATTCGTCGAACATCCCGGGCAGGTCAACCGTCACGAGTTCTAAGTTAAGAGGCAGCGGTAGTTCGGCATCCTTCATTTTCGTTGCCGTCAACGTCAATCCGGATTCCGTTTTACTGAGCCGGTACTCGGCATCCAGGGCGGCCGTCATGGCTATCGCCCCTCTGGCCCGCGTCTTGTCCGCGTGCCCCGTGTGATGCACGATCAACACCGTGCAGCCCCACGCCGTCCGCAGGGCATCACAAGCCGTAATGAACTGGCTCATATCCTGGGTGGAGTTTTCGTCGCCACCGCCGAAACAACGGGCAAGCGTGTCGATCACTATCAGGGCGGGCGGCCCCGATTCGGCATTGACGGCCGCCACGAAATTTCCTAGGGCAGTCACGTCTGTCATAGCCACGGCCCGCGAGAACAGAGGCGCGTCAGTGAGTGTCACTTCGTGTTGAACTTGCCACGCCAGAGCCCGCCGCGCGATCCCCTGTTGCCCTTCACCGGCAACATAAATTACCGGGTTGGCTTTCACCTCGCGGCCACGCCAAGCGGTCCCGGTTGCGATCCGGCAGGCCCAATCGAGAGCAAGGAATGTTTTCCCCGATCCAGGATCACCGAAAATCTGAGCAAACGTATCGCGCTCTAAAATGCCGTAGAGAAGCCAGTCAGGGGCTTTGATTTCGAGTTGATCCGCGCGTGTTAATCGGGAACGGCGTTTAGGTGGTGACTGTGTCAAAGAAACAGTCGCCGACTGCGGAATTTCCGCAGTCATCACCTCGATGCGCGGGGGCGGCTTCGCCGATACGTCCGCACTGGCCCACCCAGCCACCTTCATCAGCCAATGCCCAAGGGCGTCCTGCTCGATCGGCTTCCCGCGGAAAGCCCACTCGATTTCGGCGAAGGCATGTCGTCGGCCGCGTGTTCGGGCGGCTTCGACGGCGTAGTCTGGTGCATAGCCGTCGCCGATCCATGCCGCGTCCTTTGCGGCCAGGCGGTCCCGATCGGCTTCGTTAACGGTGTCGTCGTCGATCGTCGGCCAGTGCGCGGCCTCTTGTGCGGCTTCCAAGAACGCTTGACGGTAGGCCGTTTCCCGGTGGAGAAAATCCGGTTCCGCCGGAAAAGCTTGCGAGTCGCAGTAGTGGAGGGTTGCGGTCATGGGCGAGAACCAGAGTCAGGCGGCCCCCCCGAGTTCTCGCTTAATCCACGTCCGCAGTATTTCCGGCGAGAAGCGCACGAGGCGGTCGAGCTTGACGCATGGAATCACGCCCCGCTTGACGTATCGCGTCAGGGTTCGCTGGCTCATCGACAATCGTTTTGCGGCTTCCCTGCCGTCGATCAACAGTTCATCGGGGCGTTGCATGTTAGGGTCTCCGGCGGGCAAGGTTAGACGATCATCGCCAGGGTATCATCGCTGGGGGTCAGGATAACCGTACTCCCCGCTGGCCCACGCTTGACGGTCAGGTCGTAATAGCTCGCGTCGCCGGCTGCGGGTCCGAGGGTTGCTACGTTGCGAGCCGCCGCCGATCGGAGGGCCAGCCAGTAATCGAGGGCGGGAATATCGAATTCCCGTAAGGCGATCGCAAGATCGTTCAGCGAATCGTCGGCCAGTAGGGCATCGGCCACGGCGTCGATGTCGGCGGGTTGCCAGGATGCGCCGCAGGTGAAGCCGTTGAGCGTTTCCACGTCAACAGTGAACCCACGCCGACGTAACTCGACGACGGCCTGGGCGGTGGTGAGCGGGTAGGTGGTTCGCGTGGATTTGACGCACCATCCGCCGGCGAGTGCGCCGTCAGAATCGAGTCGGGGCACCACGCGGAAGTGGATGAATTCGTAATCGTCGCGGGACAAAACGCAATGGGACGGGTGAGACATGGGGTTCCTTTCAGGTCGGGGGGAGTTGTCGCTTGATTCGGGCAATCGCCGCGCGTAATTCGCGGAGCGAATATCCGAAGAGTTCACATAAATCTTTCTGGGACGGTTTTCTTCGTTGGCAGAGTTGCAGCGCCAGAAGCCAATCGCGCGGATCGTCGATGTGGTCCTGGAGGTTGACCCGCGGGTCACTGGCCGGCTCGTCATCGGGCGCAATCCCGAGCACTTCGCAGACCCGCGGGGGCGTCAACCCCAATTGCGTCGGCTTACCATCTTGTCGTGGCTTGCAAACATCGCAAAGCGGCTCGGGCGCCCCAACACATTTCTTGCAGAGGGCCGGGGTAGCAAGCTTCCGAATATCTGCCTGCTCCTTGACCTCCGCTTTATGTTCAGCGCGTTCTTGCTTGCCGATTTTCCGGGAAGTGTCCGGCTTGCCGTCAGGAACCCGAAACGGAATCCCGGGATCGGCAGGGCGTTCCTGGGTCGAGAATGCTTTATTCTGGTTTGTCGTCGGCATTTCTATTGCCGCCGCAAATGTGCCTCGTCGCCGCGAAGCGGCCATCGGAGCTTCATAATCGTCGGCATCCAGAACTGTCTTACCGCGGCGTCGGAATTGCCCGGTTGATGGATGTTGGTAATCCCGCGCATAATTCAGGTGTTTCGTGGTGGCGATGCGCTGCCGTCGCCGGGGTAAGCCCTTCACTCGTAACACGGCGTCTTCGCGCAAGAACCGCTGCGCTTCGTGGCGTAGGGCCTTTCCGATATAAGTCCAATCTGAAGGGAAAGGGAAATCGTTGTACGGCTCTCGGGGCCATGTGCCATCCAGGCGATTCTCTTCTATGAACAAAAGTAGGTGTTGTTCCAGTTCGTCGCGGGTCATTTCGTCGCGGCCATACCTTTGCGCGCACGCTTCCGCAAACGAATCCCGGCAGCTTGTCCAGGCCTCCTCTTCGGTCAAGACGACGAAATCAGAAAGGTCCACCATGCGAAGTTCCCGCGGCCGTGTGCAAATGTCGTTCCCTATCTATAAGAAGTGTTCCTGATTTAATTCTTGCACGAAAATCTCGGAATTTTCCAAAGAAATTCTCATAGGGTGGGGTTTTAGCCGTTATCGGGGGTATCACCCCGCAATACCCCCAGAATGGCCCGCTGCTGATCTTCCGAGAGGGTTGGCCAGAGGGCCAATAGTTCGGGCGGTGCAGCGCCTGGTGCAGCGCGCTCTTGAGAAACCCCTATTTTTTCAGGGGTTTTAGGGGCTTGTTCGAGTCCTGCCGGGCCTATGCCCCGAGCCCTTGAGGAACAAGGGCTTGGGGCTTTTTTTGCTCGGCCTCGACGCTGGTGGGCACCGTCGATTTTGTCGAGGAGATTATACCTGCTTGAATGGTCGTGATGCCGACGGTGATCCACTGCAAGGGGGCTCGTTTACCCCCGGCATTTCCTCTGCGTTCCCCGCCTTCCCACCGCCCCCCTGTCCGGCGGACTCGTTTCATGATAGGTTGATGGTTTGGCGGCTTGGTCAAACCGTCGCCTGTCCCGTCACGTCCTCGTGGAAAGCTGCTCTCATGCCCATCGACGCCTATTCGCTCTGCCCGGGGGGTACCGGCAAGAAGATCAAATTCTGTTGCCCGGACTTCGTCGCAGAACTGCAGAAAATCGGCCGGATGCTCGAAGGCGACCAGCAATTGGCCTGTTCGAAGCACATCGATCAGTTGCTGCAGAAGACTCCGGACAAGGCGTGTCTGCTGGCGATCAAGGCGGCGCTGCTGCGTTCGACCGACCAGTTCGAAGAGGCCGTGGTCAACGCGGCCCATTTCCTCGAAAAACATCCCGAAAACACCACGGCGCTGGCCGAGTCCGCCATGATTACGGCGGCAGAAGAGGGCGGCCAGGCGGCGATCGGGCTTATCCATCGGGCCCTGGAGATCGCCGACGGGGAAATCTCCGACCGTTTGTACGAGGCGATGCAGGTCGTCTCCGACGTCCTGCTGCACGAGGGCCAGTGGCTGGCCGGCCGTGCGTTGCTGCGATTGCAGATGGCCATCGCCCGAGACGACGAGCGACCCACGGCCAAACTCTTCGCGCTGAACCAGTCGCCCGAGGTGCCCGTCTTGTTCAAGGACGCCCCGATCTTCGCCAATTGTCCGCCGGACGCGCCGTGGAAGACCCGATTCGACGAGGCGATGGCACCGGCTCAGGCGGGCAAGTGGCAGACGGCGGCCGATCGGTTGGCGGCGCTGGTTGAAGAAGTCGGCGATTGGCCCGAGATCTGGCGCAACCTGGCGATGCTCCGCGGTTGGCTGGGGGACAATTCCGGCTTCATCGAAACCTTGCAGAAGTACGCGGCCTTGGACGTTCCGCTGGAAGACGCCGTGGAGGCCGAAGCCCTGGCAATGCTCTCGGCCGACGATCCGTTGGGCGATCAGTGCGAGATGCTCTCGCTGACGTGGACGGTGAAGGACGCCGACCAGCTCGAAACGACGCTCTTGGCCGAGCCGCGAACGATCCGGATCCCCTTCGATCCCGCCACGTTCAGCGACGCCGACAACCCGCCGCCGAAAGCCGCCTTCTTGCTCCTGGACCGCCAGCAGGGCGAAGAGGCCGACGACGTTACCCCCCAGACGCTTTCCCGGGTCCTCGGCCAGGCGATGTTCTACGGCCGCCAGACCGACCGCGAAGCGCGGCTGGAGGTGATCGGGGTGGTCGGTGCAGACGTCGAAGCCTTGAAGACGCTGCTTGGCGAGATGGCCGGCGAGAGCCTCGAGGCCGCCGTCGAGCAAACGACGATGGGACACGTTTCGGCCAGCCGGGAGTTGTTGCACAACAAGTGGCGTCCGCCGAAGAAGACCACCCGCGAACAGTTCGACAAGCTGGTTGCCGAGTACCGACGCTACGCGCTTCTGGAACGTTGGCCGGAATTGAAACTGGGAGCGCTGGGCGGCAAGACGCCGTGCGAAGCGGCCGGAGAGGAAGCCTCCCGCGTGAAAGTCATGGCGGCGATCATGGTGCTGGATTGCTGGCTGGAGCGGATGCCCGGCGGGTTCGATTTCAATGAACTGCGCAAGGAACTCGAGCTGCCGACGCTCGATCCGATCGATCCGGGCGAGGTGGAGATTGACGATCTACCGGCGGTGCGGCTGTTCCGCGTGGAGGTCGAAAAGGCGTCTGACGAGGCGTTGCTGCTGGTTTATCGTCATGCGAGGGCCTTTGCGACAGCGAAAGCGCTGCGCAAATTCGCCCTGGCTTTGATCGAACGGGAAAGCCTGGCCGGCCGGGAGGAGCGACTTCAGGCCTACAGCATCCTGGCGCGAATGGAGGAAGACCCGCAACGGGCGATCGAGTACGTCACCCGGGGACGCGAGGCGGGGCTTGCGGCCGGCCAATCGTGCGCGGCGTGGGATCTGTTGGAGCTTTCCTTCCGTTTCGAGCAGGGCGACGGCAATGAGGTTCAAGAGCTACTGAACCACCTGCAAAACCGCCACATGGAAGAGCCGGGCGTAGCCGAGTCGTTGATGCGGTTGCTGGTCCGCTACGGCGTGCTGCGTCCCGACGGCATGCCGGTGCCGCCGCCTCCGATGTATCACGAGCCGATCCTCGCCGCCGCCGATCAAGGGATGCCCGGGCAACCCGCGCCGGGTAGGATCTGGACCCCCGGCAGCGACCAGCCCGGCGGCGAAAAGAAGCTATGGACGCCGGACTGATACGTTGGGAAGTTCGAGCACAGTCGGCTGCGGGGCATGTCTTGGTGGTTAGTCACCGTCGATAATAGGGGAGATAATCCCGACTGCTGCGTCCTCGCCTGGACGATACTATTGATGTATGGAACCAAAGCTTTTCTTCCAAGCCGACATGCCTCAGGGTGAAGTTCTCCCCATTGCGGGGGGGACTGCGGGCGTTTTCTCCGCGCCTTCGCCCGATAGGCAGACGCCGAACGAGGATGCCGCCGCGTTGGTCCGGGTCAACGGTCACGCGGCGGTCCTGGTTGTGGCCGACGGCCTGGGCGGATCGCCGGCCGGAGAACAGGCTTCGGCTTTGGCCATTCGGGAGATGATCGCCTCTTTGAAGGAGGCGCCCGCCGAGGAGCCGACGCTGCGGGCGGCTATCCTCGACGGCATCGAAGCGGCCAATCGGGCGGTCAGCGAACTGGGGATCGGGGCCGCCACCACGCTGGCCGTGGCCGAGATTCAAGGCCGCACCGTGCGTCCTTATCACGTCGGCGATTCGATGATTCTGGTAGTGGGCCAACGCGGGAAGATCAAGCTGCAGACGATTTGTCATTCGCCCGTCGGATATGCCGTGGAGGCCGGTCTGCTCGACGAAGACGAGGCGATGAACCACCAGGAACGCCACGTCGTTTCGAACATCATCGGCACGCCCGACATGCGAATCGACGTCGGCTCGACCGTTGAAATGGCCCGATACGACACGCTGCTTCTGGCCACCGACGGGCTGTTCGACAACCTTCACCTCGACGAGATCGTCGAACGGGTCCGCAAGGGGCCGCTGAAACGCGTGGTGCGCCGGCTGGCCGACGATTGCCGCCGCCGGATGGAAGCGCCCGAGCCGGGTTGGCCGTCGAAACCGGACGATTTGACGTTTGTGACGTTTCGTTCCGGGTAGGCGAGGTCTTCCGGTTGTGCCGGTATTCTGAATTAGGCGATCCAGCGAAAGCTTAGTGAATGGGGGCCGCTTTCGCGGTCGAACCAAGAGGATAGCGGGACCTCCGCGATTGTGCGGAGTTGACTGCCTGCATCAGACCGGTCCTCGAAACCCCCTAGACCTGACAGAACCCCAATGAAGTCTTTCGAAAAACAAAAACCGCTGATCCTGGTGGTCGACGACGAGACGGAGGTGCTGGAGGAAGTGGCGGCCGTGCTCACCGCCGCGAACTACTCCTGCCGCTGTTGCACCACGGCCGAAGGCGCCATCGCTGCCAGCGAGGCCGCGCCGCCCGACCTGATCATCTCCGACATCAACCTCCACGGCCACAGCGGGCTGGAGATGTGCGAGCGGATCAAGGAGAACAAGGCGCTCAACGACGTGCCGGTCATGTTCCTATCCGGCGCTCAGATTCCGGACATCATCCGCCGCAGCCACGCCGTGGGAGGCACCTATTACCTCCGCAAGCCTTTCGATCCCGAAGTGCTTCTGGAGCTGATCGACAAGGCCCTTTGGATGCCGCATCTGGTGACCGCCCACGAAGGCCAGCACTAAGGTAGCCATCTCGCTCCGCGAGATGTAGCCCGAAAGACCCTGGATCTCCCATGGCCACATCTCGCGGATAGCCTGTGAATTTATTAAACGGGCTTGTGCATTTTTGGTGATCGCGCTAAAACGTGGTCATGAATACAAAAAATACCTCAGCAACCGCTCGTGTGGATCGACCTCACC
>Ga0307379_10001883_pt1 | contig 31933 bp, 24 predicted proteins | sample UN2MG_FD_202237 | JGI IMG/M metagenome (GOLD analysis project Ga0307379, IMG submission 202237) | Soil microbial communities from Risofladan, Vaasa, Finland - UN-2 | ecosystem: Environmental > Terrestrial > Soil > Coastal area > Acid sulfate soil | place: Finland: Risofladan, Vaasa | collected...
GCGCCCGATCTGTGAATCGTTCGAACATCGCCTGCGCCTCACGCTACGGCCGGGTCCCGACCATCTTTCGGCCACCGATCAGCCGGGAGGCCCCTGCCTTCTGTTCTCTCTATTCTAGCACCCGAGGTGCCGCTGTTCAAGCCGACAAATGTGCCGGGGGTATGGAAAGCGGTCCTGGGGCCGTTTGGTTTATCGTCAGAATCCGCCCTCAGCCGCAGCAAAACCGGCCCTGCGGCCCCCAACTGGGGGATTTTCGAGCAGAATGCCACGGACAAGTCACTTGGCGGGCGACGCGGCGGGCCGCCCGAGGGACGCCAGTTCTCGCTCAATCTCGAAGTCCCAGCGCCCTTCATCATCGAGGTAGCGGGCCCGCGCAAGGTAGGCCCGCGCGGCAGCGGCGTCACCCCGGCGCCGCGCGACCGACGCCAACTGAAGCGTCGCCTCCACGTCGTCGGGGTCCGCCTTCAACAGGTCCTTGCAGATGGACTCGGCCTCTTCGAGCCGCCCCTGGAGGTGCGCAGCCAGGGCCGACTTGAACCATTGGTCGCGTTCTTCACCGCCGGAGAACCGCTTGTCGGCCCGAAGCCTCACCATCAGGTCCACCTGGGGCGCCGCGTAAAAAACGATGGCCGCAGCCGCAAAAAAAACGGGCCAGTAGGAAGCCGCGCGGTCGGCCCGAAAGATAACAATAAGAAGCAGACCTCCCAACGCCCCGCCCCACACAAGGGCGTAAAGCGCACCAGCGAGGACCCGGCCAACCATAACGTGCCCCGCTCCCGGAACCAGGAGATTGGCCGGCCAGACCCAAACCGGATGTGCCGGGGGGTGCGTCATGGCATCTCTATCTCTGTATCTTCGTAAAATTCGCCGGCCTCGCCGGGCGGCGGCGCGGGCATTCGACCGTTCGGACCCGTTCCGACGCCGTCGGGCACGAATGCTTCGGGATGGTCCGCCTTCAGCCGCCCCAACTCTTCCTCGACGAACTCGGCCGCGACGAAGGCCTCAACGGCGGCCCGCTCCATGTCCATTAGCGCCGATTCCAGTTCCCGGCGCCAGACGAGCGGCGCCGGCCGGTCCGCCAAATGTAACTCTTTCAGCCCCCAGTTCAGTTCACACCGTTCGCCGGGGGGGCGGCCGCGCGCCAACGCCTGGACCTCGGCGAAATGGACCCGCCGATGCACCCCCTCCTTCGCCTTCTCCATTTTCGGCACCAGCCAAAGAGTCCCTGCCTGGAGCATGGGCGGCACGGGGACCGTGCCGTCGTCGCCAATCGGCAGCGCCTTCATGTGCACCAACCGGTATCGCTTCACGGTTTTGGCCGGCACGTTGACCCGAATCGGCTGCCGACACGCGAACGCCGCGTCAAACACCTGCTGGTTGCGAACGTTGCGGTCCCCTTCGGCCACGCCTGCGCCGTCGTATTCATATACCCGTAATAAAACGTAGCCGTCGGAAACCGGTCGGCCTTGCGGATCGCGAACGGGGAGCGTCCGGCCCAGGCCGGTCGGCAGTTCCGGCCAGATGGCGAAGGGCAGGGCGCACCCCGACCCCCCAAAGGCCCCGACCGCCAAGCAGAGCGTGACGAAATATGCCCACCCACGGTTCATGAGGGCCCTTATATGACGCGGGACTCGCGCGGGTCAACCGTTTTCCCTCTGATGCGGGAAGGATTGCCAAAACGGCAGCGCGGATGCCGGTCGTCCGGCGCGACCTGTCGGAATGGCAGCCTCGGGTAAAAGCCGCCGCTTGTATTCCCCGACGAAAGCCGCTAAAATGAATGTTCTGGGCCTTCTGAAGCCCATGTCGCAGCGCCGAGCGGCTGTGGCATGGGTTTTGCGGAACCATCATTTGCGGGGAAAGTCCGCGGCCGCAGGCGGCCGATTCCCGCCGGATGGCTCAATACCGAAAGGAGCAGCACAATGGCTTCCAAGAAGATTATCGGCATCGACCTCGGGACCACAAACTCCGTCGTGGCCGTCCAGGAAGGTGACAAGACCACGGTCATCCAGAATGCCCAGGGGAACCGGATTACGCCTTCGGTGGTGGCCATCACAGACAAGGGGGAGCGCCTGGTCGGCCAGGTCGCCAAGCGCCAGGCCATTACCAATCCGCGCAATACCATCTCCTCGATCAAGCGGTTCATGGGCCGACGCCACAACGAGGTCAAGGAGGAGGAGAAACTTGTCCCCTACGAGATCGTCGGCGGGCCGGATGAACTGCTCAAGGTGGGGGTGCGCGGCAAGGATTATACGCCACCGGAAATCTCGGCCATGATCCTCCAGGACTTGAAGCGAACCGCCGAGGACTATCTCGGCGAGGAGGTCCAGAAGGCCGTCATCACCGTTCCCGCCTACTTCAACGACTCGCAGCGCCAGGCCACCAAGGACGCCGGGGCCATCGCCGGTTTGGATGTCGTCCGGATCATCAACGAACCCACGGCCGCCAGCCTGGCCTACGGCCTGGAGTCCAAGAGAAATGAGAAGATTGCCGTCTTCGACTTCGGCGGTGGCACGTTCGACATCTCGATTCTCGATGTCGGCGAAGGCGTCTTCGAGGTGGCGGCCAGCAAAGGTGACACGCACCTGGGCGGCGACGACCTCGACCAGCGCGTCATCGATTATATCGCCGACGAGTTTAAGAAAGGGAGCGGCATTGACCTCAGGGACGACCACCTGGCTCTGCAGCGGCTCAAGGAGGCGGCCGAGCGGGCCAAGTGCGAACTCTCCAGCACGCTCGAGACGGACATCAACCTGCCGTTCATCACCGCCGACTCCAGCGGCCCCAAACACCTGACGATGAAAATCACGCGCGCCAAGTTCGAGGAACTCGTCCGAGACCTCGTCGAACGCTGCCACACGCCCTCGAACGAATGCATCGCAGACGCCAAGGCGAAACTCAAGACGGACAACCTTCAGGTGGACGAGGTCGTCCTGGTCGGCGGCTCAACCCGGATTCCCATGGTCCAGGAACTCGTCAAAGGCATCTTCGGCAAGGAACCCCACAAGGGCGTCAACCCGGACGAGGTCGTCGCCGTCGGCGCCGCCATTCAGGGCGCCATCCTTGCCGGCGAGTTCGAGGACAAGGAAATTGTCCTGCTGGATGTGACCCCCCTCACCCTCGGCATCGAGACGCTCGGCGGCGTTATGACCACGCTCGTCGAACGCAACACGACCATCCCGACGGGCAAGAAGGAAATCTTCTCCACCGCCGCCGACAATCAGACGACCGTCGAGATCCACGTCCTTCAGGGCGAGCGGCCCATGGCGCGCAACAACCGCACGCTCGGCCGGTTCCAACTGGCGGGCATCCCGCCGGCACCGCGCGGCATGCCGCAGATCGAGGTGGCCTTCGACATCGACGCCAACGGCATCCTGAACGTCGCCGCCAAGGACCTCGGCACCGGCAAGGAACAGTCGATCGTCATCACACAGTCGTCCGGCCTCTCCGACGAAGAGGTCCAAAAGATGAAAAAGGAGGGCGAAGCCCATGCCGAAGAGGACAAGAAACTCCGCACGCTCGTCGACAAACGCAACCAGGCCGACGCCCTCGTCTACAGCACCGAAAACACGCTCAAAGAACACGGGGACAAACTGGGCGCCGACGACCGCAAACGCATCGAGGACGCCATCAAGGAGGTCAAGGAAGCCATCCAGGGCGATGACGTCGCCCGCATCGACCGCGCCGTCGAGGCTCTGAACCAGGCGTCGCACTCCCTGGCCCGGATGCTCTATCAGCAGGCCGAAAGCGCCCAAGGCGCAAGCGCCGGCCGGCCGGGCGGCACCGCTGAAGGCAAGACCGAAGGTGACGATGACGTCATCGACGCCGAATACGAAGTGAAGGAGTAGCCGCGAGCCACGGCCTTCGAGCCACGAGCAAAATGACAGCGCGGAGGGCCCGCCTAAGGCGGGTCCTCCGCATTTGTTTTAGCCACGACCCGCCTCTCGGGCGGCGCTTACCGCTAGAAGTTGTCGTAACCGAGCCGATGTTCCTCCTCGGCCTGAATGATGATTTTCGGGCGGATGAGGATCAGGAGGTTCCTTGCGTACCGCAGGCTCGCCCGGTTGCTGAAAAGTCGCTTCAGGATGGGAACCTTCGAGAGGAGCGGAACGCCCGTTTCGGCTTCCGTTTCGGTGAACCGTTTGCTGCCGCCTAGAAGGAGCGTGCCGCCATCCGGCACACTCACGGTGGTCATCACTTCCTGGACCGCCACGACCGGAAGGTCGATTGTGATCTGGGCGGGTGAGGCCGCGCCGGCGGCATACGCCTCCACCACCGTTGTGTCGAAGCGGATGATGTCCGCCACCTGGGGGCGAAGGTCCAACTGGACGTAGCGGCGGTCGGCGCTGACTGTGGCCTTGACGTCCAACGTTGACCCGGACGGGAGGCTGCCGATCATGGGGTTCCATCCGACGGCATACTCGGAAACCACCGGTTCGGCGTCCGCGATGTATGACTCCACCTGAGCGACGGCAATGTAGGCGCGCTGGCCGTTGTAAAGCGTGATGCGCGGGGCAAAGAGCATCGTCGAGCGCACATCGGCCTGAATGGCCCGCAGGAGGAACCCGACCTGGACGCTGTCGAGGAAAACGCCGCTGACAGCAAGCCCGCCCTCACTCGCGGTGAAGTCGGCGAAAGACGTCCCGGCCAGAGACAGCAAGGTCGAGGTGCCTAACCCGTTTGAGCCGGTGCTGGAAACGACGATCGGCTGACCGTATTGGGTGGTGGCAATGCCGGGAAGCGTACCATAGGCGCTCCCGGAGGCGACGGCCCCCGGGTCCACGACGGCGTTGCCGGCGGGGTCGAAGTGGTGGGAGGACGGAAGCGCCACGTCCACGTCCAGGGTAATATCCTGGAGGAACTCGTCGGTGACCCGCACGAAGCGGGCCTCGACGCTGATCATGATGGCCCGCTCGCGGCGCAACATTTCCAGGAGGTCCGCGATGCGCTCGTGGCCCCGGCGTGTCTGGGTGGTGACGAGGAGGCCGTTCATATAATCGATGGCGGCGGGTCCGCCCTCATCCGTCCAGGCGGCGACATCCGGGTCGGACATATTGTTGACGTTGCGTTTGACGATGTCCATGAGTTCATCCGGGCCGATGACCTCCTCTTCTTCTGCTGCTGCGCCGGCGCCGAACAGTTCGCCGAAACCGCCCCCCCCGGCCACCCCGCCCGCCGCGGCCTGGGTGATATCGCCGGGGTCAAACCGCGGCGCCATGCCGGAGAAATCCGGAATCCGGGCCACCAAGTCCTGTACCGGGTAGGTCACGATCGGCAGGTTCTGCTGAAGTTTTTCCCGCGTGGTCACCAGGATGTAGCCCGCTTCGACCTTGTAGCCGAGTTCCGCCCCCAGGATCAGGTTCATTACCTCCTCGACCGACACCCCCTTGACCTTCAAATCGACGACGCGCGTCGAGAGGTCGATGCCCTGGACCTGGAGGTCCGGGTCGGGCACGATGTTCAGACCGCGCTCGACCTCGCTGATAAATCTCAGGACGTTGTCCAGGCTGGTGTGTTCGAAGTCCAAGTCGATCTTTTCCTGTAGTAGGCGGCGGGTTTCGGCGACCGCCTCGGGCTCGGCCGAAACGACCCTGGTGAATTCGCGGCGGAAGTCGGTCAATTCCTTCCAGGTCTTCGGCTGCGGATACCGCAGGAAGGTCTTGACGCCGTTGACCTCCTCGCCGGGATGGGTGGCGGCTTCCTCCAGGTCCGCCATGGCTTCGACGGCCCCCGTCTTCCGCACCTTGCGGAGGTCCACCTGCCGCGCCTGTGACTCCAGATACAACAGGTCGTCCCTCCACAGGCGGGCGCGCTCGTCCAGCGGGTCGATGGCGATGAGCCGGTCGAGCACCTGGATGGCGGGGGCGAATTGCATCGAGCGGCGAAGTTCGGTCGTCCGCTCCCACAACTGCTGAACCTTACGCTGCTGCTCTATCTCGTATTGCCGGATGCGGTCGGCCTCGGCGTCGGCGGCCTCGGCTTCGGCGCGCCGGCGCCGGAGGACCTCGGCCTCCTCTTTCTGGGCGAGGACCTGCCTTCGCATCACGTAAACCTCTTCGCGAAGCCGCTCCGCTTCCTCGGGCGAAAGGACGCGCGCCAAATCGATCTGGCGGTCGGCGTGGGCCAGCGGCCGCAGCGCTTCGTTCAACTGGTCCGGCGTCTCGGCCTTCCGCCTGGCCCGCTCGCTCTCGGCCAGCAACTCCTGCACATTGGCCGTTATCCGCTGCCTTTCGATATCCCGGCTCGTCCGGATCCGGCCGATAACGGGTTCCTCGCGCTCGGCCAGCCGCTTCATTGCCTCGTCGCGTCCCTGCCTGGCCCGCTCATTCTGGGGCCACAGGTCCATGGCGCGCGTGAAATGGATTTTCGCCTTGGTGTATTCATGGTCCGCCAAAGCCATCTCGCCGAGGCGGATCTCCTCCTCGGCTTCGGCGCGCCGGGCTTGCTGGGCAAGGGTTCGTCGTTCAGCCGCCTCCTTTGGCGCTTCGACGAGAGGCTCCTCGGCGCGGGCTTCTTCGGCGGGTTCCGTCTCCTCCGCCACGACGACGGGGGCCATCTCTGCCTCTTCCTCTGCGACGGCGGCCTCCTCGGCGGGGGCCTCGGGAGCCGGCGCCTGGGCCAGTTTCTTCTCCAAGCCCGAGAGGGCCGTCCGCTCGAACCAGCCGAGGTTAACGTCCATCGACCGGACCTCTTTGACCCTGTCGCGGGCCTCCTCCGTCCGGCCGCCCGCCAAGGCCCCCTTCGCGCGATCCAGGAGGGCTTTGGCCTTTTCCTGGGCCCCCCGATGGCGCTGTTCGGCCACCTGGAGAAGCCCCTTGGCTTGGTCGCGTTCCCGCTCATCCAGGTAGGGGCTATTGGCCGCCGACTTCAGTTGTTCGACGGCCGTCGCCAGGCGCCCTTCCTCAAGGGCTTCTTTACCCTGGACGAAGGCTCCCTGGTCCGCGGCCTTCGCCTCGACCGCCTTTCGGCTCTTTTCAAGGAGCGAGTCGTGCTTCCCCTTGTCCCAGAAGCCAAGGGTGTCGCGGTCGATCCGGTCGAGCCGTTTGAGTGCGGCGTCATACTTGTGGAGTTTGTGGAGTTTCTCGGCCTCGCGCAACAGTGTTGTGGCATCCTCTGCTTGGGCGGCGACAGCGACCGCCACGACGCCGACCAGAACCCCTGCGACACCGACAGCCAACAAGATTCGGTACGAGTTCACAATAGAATCCTCCTTGTGCCATGCGGGGAATCGGACACCGCTCCGGCGGGTGGGCGCGAGGCGCCCCTCGGAAAACTGAACGTGTAAGATTCGCGGTGTCCTGCTAGTGCTCCCTGCTACGACCGCTTCCGCTGCTCCGGGAATAAGATCGCATAAGTCGAATGAATGCCGTTTCTTACTGCACCATCGTGGCCATTTGAGGCAGTGTAAGCAAACCCGCCTGCGGCCACAAGGAAAATTTGTGGTTTTTTTTGCCTTCCGGCCGCCCCCCGAACGGGCCTCGGGAGGCCGGCAGCGGCCGCTCCCCGCCGGATTACTTTTCCCTCTCCTGCCGCCGCAGGACGCCGGGCGTCAGGTTCCGGACCACGGGGCCGTGTCCTCTCCCTTTCCTCGCGGGGGCTGACCGGAGGTTGGCGTCTGTGGCGGGAGCCCTTCCCGGGCCTTGCGGTCTTTGTTCGCGGCGTTTTTGTCCTCCCACTCGATGCGCTCGCCGAGATTGCCCTGCATATCCGCGAAGATTAAGACGCTCGTCGGGACTGTCTGCTTCTTGCCCGGAGGCGGAGGCGTATACGTATACGGGAAGTCCCGGACCAGGTCGACCAACACCGCACCGGGGTTGAATTCCACGGTCGTGGTCACTTCGTCCTGCGAACCCGGCACGATGAGCGTGATGCGGCGTTTCTGATGGAAGATCGGCATACCGATGCGGCAGGGGACGCTGCGCGCGATCACCCACTGGCCATGCATCCACCGGTGCAACTCAAGGTTGGCCCGGTCGCCAAACGTGCCGACGAAGTAGAAGTGCACCAGTTTGGGGACGTGCATCTCGGCGCTCGGTTTGCCCCACTCGCCCTCGAGCGCCAGCACCCACCGATCCTCCCTCGGCTCGCAGTTGCCCTGGCCGTAAACGGGGTTGAATATGGAAACCCGCATGCGGTACTGGTAGGTCTCGCCGGGGCGGACCGAAAGGTCGTGCGCCCAAACGGTGGCGTAGGTGTGTGGCGGCTCGCCGCCTGCCGGCGCGCCTTGCGCGGTCGGCGGCAGGGGAGGGGAAATGTCCTCGTCCTCAAGATCCTCGGGCACCCACCCGCCGACGGTCGCCGGCGGCGCCCTCACCGGGGTGGTCGCCAGGCCACCTTCGGCCGCACCGAGCCCGGGAGCCCCCACGGCCGCCTCCCTTGCTATTCCGCCGACCTGGCGGGGCTGAGCCACACCCGACACACCCCCGGCCACGTCGTAAACGGTCTGCCCCTCTGCGGCAGTCACCAAGGCGAAGAACGGCGTCCGGCGCACCTGTTCCTGGATCCCGAGCAGGCCCAGCCGCCAGTAAAACACCTCCTTCGCGGCGCGGGGATTGGCGGGCTTTTGCGGCAGTTTGGATTTAACCGCTTCTGGAATCGCCGACGCCACGTCCTCCCAGTCGGACCACTCGCCGTCAGGTTTCCGCATCCGCCGTTGGACCTCGACGGACGTGATAACGATCTTTTCCTGCTCGGTGTTCCCCTCCTTGTTCAACTGGAACTGTTCGTCGAGGTCGAAGCGGCCGACACAACTGACCCAGGCGATGTCCGAGAGTTTCTCGGCGGCCATCTCGGCCAGGGGAGAGAGAACGGCCTCGGTCGTCACCCCCAGCCCGGTGACCACCTGGACCTCCTCGACCGCCAGGATGCGCTTCGGCAGATGGGCCGGTTTCCTGTCCGTGACCACAACTTCCCCGGTCCGATAGGGCGGGATGAAGTCGCGGTCCCCGGGCCACATTTCCGGCAGGAGGGCCAGTCGGTTCTTGAAGCCCTCGGCCGTGGGCAGCGGCTGATCGAGGCCGAGTTCCTTCCGGTCCTCCGGCGTCAACACGCCCCTGCCCTCGTCGGTCTTGATGGTTTCAATCAGGTCCCCGAGTTCTGTGCGGGGGGCCGCGTGGCTGTCCCGCCTCACGATACAAAACGTCAGCGAGGCCAGGAAAACCACGGCCGCCACCAGGACCACCACCTTCTCAAAATGCCTCCCCAGCCAGGATGCCCTCAGGTCGGTTGCCATCCTTAAACTCCTTCGGCCAGCATACCGGTTGTAGGTCGGCCGCGTCTCGGCTCGAACATGGCCTCAGTCTTTTCCTAGGGCGGCGGCAGACGCGACGGCTTCGCTCTTCGGTGTCGTCACCCGTCCTCCCCCCTGCAACTCAAAGATCAGCGACTCTCCCACCACCCGGAGCAACACGACGCCGGCGCTGCCGTATTCCTCGCGTTCGGTCGCCAGCAAGCCGCCGGACCGCTCAAATGTGATCTCGATGATGGGTTCAAGGCGCCACGCCTCGACGGTGAAGAAACTTTCGGTTCCCTTCAGCCGCCGGATTAACTCGCCGCAGAGTCGCGATTCCACCACCACGACCAGGCTAAACGGGAGGGCCCGGTAGAATCCCGGTTCGGAGACCCGTCCTGTCAGGGTGAGTGCGCGGGGCGACTCCCCGGGCCGGCGGGTTGACGTGGCCATCCGATAGCGTCCCGACGCCGCACTCATCCCACTGCCCTCAAGGACCGCGTATGAGCCCCCGATTCGAATCTCCACCAGTTCCTTGACCGGCGCGTTGCGAATCGCGGGCTTCTCGCCGAGAAACTCCTCGTTCAGATCGGCAATGATGCGGACGAGGTCCTCCATCAGCCAGATGTCTTCCTGGGCCTGGCGGCACATCGCCAGACTCGGCGCTTCAGGCTTGTCCACCCAATCGGGACGGGAAAAGGACCGTTTCGGGTCGGTGTACATCGCGGCCTTTTCAATCTGTCCGATCTTGTTCTCCTTTTCGGCGTCGGAGGCGTCTGCCGGCACCATCGGATTGACGGCGCCGAGGTGTTCGGCAAACCCCCTTAGAACATCATCGTAGGCCGCCTTGAATGAGTGACGAAGGTTCGCGTCCGTGCTGACGGGAAACAGGCCTTCTACGAGGGGCTCGCGCCGGATTCCCATTTCGCGGATCGCGTCGAGGACCTCCTGATACCGTTCTTTCCGCACGGCCACTTCCTTGGCCATGTCGGCAACCACTTGCTCGGTGTAGAGCGGTCTGCTCCCCAGGTCTTTGGCCTGCCGGGCGGCGCTGTCCAACTGCTTCCGTATTCGACCGGACGGACGGCGATACTGGAACTGGACGATCAACCCCACCAAAATCACAACGATGAGGAAAGCGCCGGCCAGGCCCAGCAGGAATCCGTGGCGTTTGACGAAATTCATCATGCCCTTATCTCCTCGCCTCCCCGGCCAAAGTCCTGCGGTCGGCCCCGAGACCTCTTGCGGCGACCCAGCCCGACGTTTCGGCACGGACGCGGCTCCGGCGGCGCGTCATCCTTCGGGTGTGGTTTCGACATCGGCCGGCTCCGCTCCGGCGCCCTCTTTCGGCGGTATCCGAACCAGCCACTCTGCCTCGAACCAGAAATCGCCGCTGCGGTCGATCCGGGCGGGCCTGGGCTGGACCTCCGCTCCGCTTGCCGATGCGTTTGCGGTTTTCGGCTCGCCCACAAAGCGCCTGTATTCCGGCCGACTTCCGAAACGGTCGGTCGATCGAATCCGCGCCAACTCCTCCACCATCCCCTGCGGGATCCTCAGGCGCGCCGTCCGCGGGTCCTGTTTCAACACCTCAATCAGGCGGCTGTTGACGAAGTTCAACCCGTCGCGCCCCGTCTTCGGTGTGATGCCGAGAATGTGGATGAGCACACCCGGCGTCGGCCCGGCCGGACCGACGGTCCCGGCGGCTTCCTCCGGCCCCGCTGCCGGTTCCTCCCTCTCATCCCCTCCGAGACTTTTTTGGCCAAAGGGGAGAACCTCGATGCTTTCGAGACCACGTCTGTCGGCGGTGGCCGCTTCCGAGTAGGTCCTGACGTCCGGCACATAGTGCATCGTGAGTTCCAGCAGTTCCACAATGTTCAGGTTGGAGCGGGCCACGCCGCTGCCGGGTTTCCAGGTTCTCCACCGCTCATCGTACGGGAGCGTCTCCCAGACGGTGCGCAGCAGGTCGTAGGCATAGGTCTGATTGCCCACGAGGCCCTCGAGTTCGGCCATCTTTTTCTGTTGCTCGTGAAGCGCCACCTTCTGCTCGTCGAACAAGCGCTGCTGCTCTTCGCTCTTCTGAGCCAGACCCTCCACCTCCTTGGCGAGGCGGCCCACCTCGCCGGGCGTGCCCTCGACTTCTCCGAAGGTTTTGACCTGGTCGTAAGCAAAACACCCGAGGGCCACGACGAGCACAGCGGCGGCTCCGACGAAAAACGGCCGCTTCTTCCGCATAATCTTCTGGCTCAGAATCTCGGGCGGTAGGAGGCTCGTCCGAATGGTCGCCTGGCCCAACCCCTGGAGGGCCAACCCGAACGCTACGCCGAACGACAGGGCGTTCTCCCGGAACAACGGCGCATTCAGGGCGGAGGAGTCCGGCAGGCTGTTGAACCCCTCGACCTTCTCAACTTCCACGCCGAGGCTCTGGGCGAGGAACTTCCGCAGACCGGGCAGACGAAATGCATTGCCCATCGCCACGACGCGCTGGATGCGGCTGTCGCGGTGAAGACTCGTATAGTAGCCGATCGAACGCTGAACCTCGGTCAGCAGGTCGCCGAAGATCGGCCGCATCGCCTGGAACACCTGCCGCGCGTGCTTCGACTCGGCCGCGTGACGCTTCAGGTTCTCGGCCTTGGCGAACGGAAGTTTGAATGCCTTGCACAGGGCGTTGGTGAAGTTGTTCCCACCGAGCGGCACGGGCCGAATCCAAACGCGGTCGGCCTCGGCGATGACCAGGTTGGTGTTCTCGGCGCCGACGTCGACCAGAATCGTCGCGCCGCCGCCCTCGTGCCTGTCATACCTCAGAAAGTTGTACAACGCCACCGGCGCCATCTGGACGATGTCCGGCTCGATCTTCATGGCGAGGAAGTCGGACACGTAGTCGGTGACGATGTCGCGCTTCATCGCGAAGATGCCGACCTCCACCTCGCGCGAACCGGCGCCCGGCTCACCGATCGTCTGGTGGTCCCAGACCACGTCCTCCAGGTCGAACGGGATCTGCTGGCGGGCCTCGTACCGAACAATCTCGGGGACCTTTTTCGGCTCGACGGGAGGTAACTTGATGAAGCGGGTGAAACTGGCCTGGCCGGGAACGCTGATGACGATCATCGAACCCTTGAGGCTGTTGCGGCTCGCGAACTTGCCGAGCGCGCTCCGAATCAACTGCTGCTCATCAGCGTCGGGCTGGCTTAGGATTTTGGCGTGCTCGATAACGTCGAAGCCCACCGCCTGGAGACGGTTGTCGCGCCACCGGAGCCGAAGTGCCTTCAGGGCACATTGACCTACGTCAATCCCCCAAGCGGTCTTGGTGCTCGCCATATCGCGTTCCTCATTTTACGCGGGCGCCCGGGGCGAGTCCGTGTCCTGGGCATTCGCGCCGGGCCGGGTGGAATTCGGCCGCAAGCGATGCCCGGCAGGCTGCGTCGCGCCACTCTATTCTATTAGACGATTCGCAACGAAGGAACGTCAAGAGAAATTTGCCTCGCGGCTTCGCCTAAGCCCTTGTCCGACTGAGGGATGCCCTCTACGACGCCTTCCGGCCTCAGACACACTGGTGAACGAAGGCCTCGACCACCGCAACGGCATTCTCGGTCGGTGTCTCGGGCTTCGTCCCGATCCCGATGTACATCGGGATGAGTGGAGGAATCTTGCCGTTTACTTCAACGTTGGACGTTGAGTGTTGGATGTTCGACGTTCGTCGTTGCCGTTTGCGGCGCGCCTATACAGGCAAGCGGTGGCGCGGTGGGCAGGAATGCCTGCAGGCAGGCCCACCGCGCTATCCCCCATTTGGGGCCTCGAGCACATAATCGCGCGGTTTCATGCCGGTTCCTTTCCTTCGCCAAGTCATTTGCCAATACAGAAGCGCGAGAAGATTCGCTGCAGAACGCCGTCGTCGGCCCCGCAGCCTAGAATCCCGCCTAGTGCATCCAGCGCCTCTCGCAACTCCAGGGCCACGAGTTCCCCGGTGCCCTCGCCCTGCCGGGCCAGCCTCTCCGCCCGGGCCAGCGCCATCGCCGCATGCTCCAGCGCCATCCGGTGCCGCGCCGTCACGACCGGCCCGGCGGCCTCGCGGTCCACGCTGCCGCCGGTGACCGCCCGCACGAGGGCCGCACGCAGCGCGCCGAATCCTTCTCCGGTCACTGCGCTGGTGGCGATGGCCTCGGCCATCACGCCCCGCGCCGCCAGGTATGCCCGCGCCCCGTCCGGCAAAGCCAGGTCGCACTTGGTCACGGCGACGACCATCGGCGCCGTGACCAGCGCCAACAGGTCACCGGTCCGCTCGTAATCCGAAGCGGTGGCGTCGAGGCAAAGCAGGACGAGGTCCGCCCGGCCGATGGCCTCGAGCGCCTTGGCGCGCACCTTCCCGGCCAGTTCGTCCCGGGCTTCGTTCAGGCCGGCCGTGTCAGAAAGCACCAGTGTCAGCCCATTCAGGTGGAGGGCGGCACGCAGTTCATCGCGCGTCGTCCCGGCGTGGGGGTTCACGATGGCGCGGTCGGCCTCGAGCAGCCGGTTGAAGAGGCTGCTCTTGCCGACGTTGGGCCACCCGGCCAGCACGAGCCGCACCTCACCGCCGAACGTCTCGAGACCACGACTTCGGCGGCCGAGATCCGCCAGGGCGCTGCGCACTTCCGCAAGGCCCACCGCGATCGTTTCAGGCGGCGCGATCTCGATATCCTGGTCCGAAAAGTCCAGGTCCACTTCGACGAGAACGAGGAGGTCGCGGACGCGGTCCGCCAGGAGGTCGACTTCGCTCGACAGGTGGCCGCGCAAAAGGTCCCCCGCGGCTCGAAGCGCCGCCTCGTTCGAGGCACCGACGACGGCCATCACCGCCTCGGCCTGGGCGAGGTCCAGGCGCCCCGAGAGAAGGGCGCGGCAAGTGAACTCGCCCGGCTCGGCGACGCGGGCCCCCGCGCGCACGAGGCTCTCAAGAAGCGTCCCCAGAAGCGCCGGCCACGCCCCCACATGAAACTCCACCACATCCTCGCGCGTGTAGGACTTCGGCTCGCGCATCAAGTAGGCCAGGGCGGGAACCGAAAGACCGGCGCCAGGCGGCTCAAGATGGCCCCGATGTGCCGTATAGGTCGGCCAGTCGGACGGACGCGAATCGTCGGCAGGGAAGAAGACGCGGTCGGCAATCCGAAGGGCGTCGGCGCCCGAAAGCCGAAGGACCGCCCGCTCGGCCGCCCCGGCGGGGGAACTGACAGCCGCGATCGTATCGTCGAGGTTCATAGGGCGCTTGTGAAAGATAAGAAGCCGGCAACCGAATTCTCGCTTGCCCCCTTTGCTAAGCGGCCCGACATAACTTTCTTGCGCGGTGGGTGTCCCCACCCGCCGCGCACCCGGGATCGGAACTTAAGGGAATTCTTGTCGGGCCGCATAGTACCTTGGGTTCCCGGCGCCGGCTGAGGCGGCGGCACCTCGCGCTAGCCGGCGGCGTCGGCGAGGGCCTTCTGGTATTCGTCCCAGAGGATGTCGCGGGGGCTGCCCACGTCCACGCGGTCCCACGGCAGGACCTCCGTTTCTCCGCGCGCCCGGTGGGCGTAGAAGCCCGGCTCCACGCCGGCGGCCTTGAATCCGGTCTGCCAGGCGTCCACGTTCAGGGTTTCGTCCCAGGCGTCGAACTGTGCGCCGGCCCGCCACGCCTCATAGACGGCGAGGCCGACGCGACGGTCGCCTCGGGCGAGGACCCCCTCCAGGATACTTCGGTCCACGCGGTGGATGCGCAGATTAAGCCGCCGCTCAGGGCAGGCTTCGTAAAGCATCCGGCGGGCGCCCAGGAGGTAATCGGCCGAGGCCATCGGCACAAACTGGAACGGCGTGTGAGGTTTCGGGACAAAGTTGGAGACGGCGAGGTTGACGCGGCCGGGGCCGTTCTTCGATTCGCGCCTCAGGTCGCTGATGCGGCGGGCCAGGCGCGCGATGGCCGAAATGTCCTCGTCCGTTTCCCCCGGCAGGCCGATCATGAAGTAAAGTTTGATGATGTTCCAGCCGCGCGCCCACGCCTGCCGCGCGCCCGCAAACAGGTGCTCGTCCTCAAGGGGTTTTCCGATGATGTGGCGAAGGCGGGGCAGGGCGGCCTCGGGCACCATCGTCAGGCCGCTTTTTCGGACGCTGCCGAGGAGGCGCGGCACAACTTCCAACTGGTCGTTCGTCCGGAGGCTCGGCAGACTGAGGCTCACGCCCTTCGGCGCAAACTCGGCGTCCAGGGTGGTCAGAATCGCCTTGAGCCGCGGATGGTCGCTCGGCGAGAGGCTCGTCAGCGAAATCTCTTCCTGGCCGGTGTTGGCGTAGCAGGCGAGGGCAAGGGCCAGGATACGCTCCGGGCTGCGGTAGCGCGCAGGTCCCTTCGTTCGGCCCGACTCGCAGAAGCGGCATGTCCGCGGACAGCCGCGCATGATTTCAATCGTAATGCGATCGTGAACCACCTCGGTGTTCGGCACAATCGGCGTGGTCGGGAAGAAGGCCGTTTCCAGATCGCCCACATGGGCCGCCACCGTGCGCTCGGGCAGGCCGGATACCTTCGTCTCAAGCGCGGCAAGCGTGCCGTCCGCGTTCCACGTCGGCTCGATGAAGCCGGGGGCATACAGGCACTCGAACTCGCGGGCCAGAGTGAGAATTCGGTCCGAGCGATTCGCGCCGCCCGCCTTCAGGCGAGCCAATCGCTCGGTGAGGCGGGGAAGGGTTTCCTCGGCGTCGCCGATAAACGCGAGGTCGAGAAAAGCCGCCATCGGCTCGGGGTTATTCACCCCCGGCCCGCCGCCGAGGATCAGCGGATCGTCCTCCGACCGCTCGGAGGCCAGGACGGGGATGCCCGCCAGGTCCAGCATCGAAAGGACGTTTGTGTAAAGCATCTCATACTGGAGGGAGAAGCCGACGATGTCGAACTGGCGCACGGGCCGCCTGGATTCCCAGGAAAACAGCGGGATGCCCGCCTCGCGCATCCGCCGCTGGGCGTCCACCCACGGGGCAAAAGTCCGCTCGCACAGCGTATCGTCGCGGGCGTTCAAGAGGTGGTAAATAATGGCGGAGCCGAGATGGCTCATGCCGATGGCGTAGGTGTCGGGAAACGCGAGGCAGAACCGGACGGCCGCGGCGTCCCACTTTTTGCGAACCGATCCCACCTCACCGCCGATGTACTGGCCGGGACGCTCGACGAAGGGCAACAGGTCGCGCGAGACAGTCCGGGCGAGTTCTCCGTTCGGGGTTTGCATGGCGGCCCAACCTATCGGCTCGGCCGGTCCCGGTCAAGCCTTGCCAACTGTCTGGTGCTGTCAGGGTAGGTGTGTAACTTTGGTGGCGCGCTCTCGGCACCCGGGTTGGCTGACGATGCCGCGGGGGGTTGGGCCCGGCTCGGCTTCGCTTGGCGGAGCCTCACAGCCCCTTTGCCCGCCACCGCCGATGAAACCGGTACGCGCCCCCCATGAGCACCGCCGTGAAGCCGACCAGAACGGCGGGGCTCAGCCACCCGGGGAAGTACGTCGGCTGCCCGAAGGCACCCCGGATCAGGTCGCCGGCGTAGGACAAGGGCGAGACGAGGGCCGCCCACCGGGCCCAGGCGGGCATCTCGGCGATGGGTAGGAAAATACCGCTGACGAACAGCAAGGGCAACCGTACCAGGTTCGACAGCAGCATGATGTTCGACGGGCTGCTCGCCGGCGGGGCGGCCAGAAGCACCCCGAGGGCTGCGAAACTCAGCGCGCCCAGCACGATCCCGCCTGCCAGCTGAGCCAAGCTGACAATGGAGGCGTTGGTGAGAACCAGCCCAAGGACTATCGGAACCACGGAAAGACACGTGCCGAAAATGAATCCGCTGATCACGTCCCCGGCCAGGATGGCCTGCAAGGAAACGGGCGTGGCAATCAGCCGCTCGTAGGTCTTCGCCCGCCTCTCCCAGGGCGTCACGAGCGGGCCCACAGCGCTGGCCGTAAACCACAGCGCCATCGCCACCATACCGGGGACCACGTTCTCGGCCGGGATGGGCCGACCCATCTTGAAGGCCAGGAAGAAGAATACCGGAAACAGGACCCCGAAGATCAGCACGGGGGGTTTCAGATAGTAGAGCAGGGCATTCTTTTTGAAGATGACCAGGGCCCCGTGAGCCTGTCGCCGCCACGTTTGGGCCGTCTCGGTGTAAGCGGTCATAGGTGCGGCTCCTCGGTGCGGTCGCCCGTGAAGTAAAGAAACACCTCCTCCAGGCTGGGTTTGCAGGTTCGCAGGCGGTCGATCTCGACGTTTCTGGCTTCTGCAAGCCGGGCCACGTCCATCGCGACCCGGCCGGGCCTCTCGCTGTAGAGGCGCATCGTGTCGTCCTCGCGTCCGACGCGCAAAACCCCGGACAGACCTTCCAACTCCGCCAGTGCCAGCGCCCCTCCCGCGAAGGTCACCTCCACGTACTGACTGGATCGCATGGCTGAGCGAAGACGCTCGGGCGTGTCGATCGCGACGAGGCGGCCCCGGTTGATGATCGCCACGCGGGAGCACATCTCCTCGGCCTCAGACATGTTGTGGGTGGTCAGGAAGACCGTCAGCCCCTCGTCGTTCAACTCGCGGACGATCTGCCGGATCAGCCGAGCGCTGGCAACGTCCAGCCCGCTGGTGGGCTCGTCCAGGAAGAGGATCTCCGGGCCGGTCACCAATGCCGTGCAGAGCATCAGCCGCTGACGGAGACCCTTGGAGAGTGTGCGGGCCTTGTGGCGCTTCCGGTCGGCCAGGCCCAAGGCCTCCAGCAGCCGCTCGCCCTCGCGCACGCGCTGGCGGCGCGGCACGCCGTGCAACTCGGCCATCAACATGAGGTTCTGCCAGACGCTCAGGTCGAGGTACACGTTGGCCTCTTCCGGCACGACCCCCAGATGGGCGCGGGAGAGCAGCGACTCGGTGCGGATGTCGTGTCCCTGGATGGTGGCCGTCCCTTCGGTCGGTTCGAGCACGCCGGTGAGCACGCGGACGGTCGTGGTCTTGCCGGCGCCGTTGGGGCCGAGGAAGCCGAACAGTTCGCCCTCGTGCACGTCGAAATCAACACCGGCGACGGCAAGAAGTTCGCCGTATCGGCGGGTTAACCCGTGCACCTCGACGGCGTTTTTCACATTCACGTCCGCCCTTTCTCAAAGAGCAGCCAGCGTCCGGGAGGGACCGACTTGACCAGAGTCTTCTCGATCCCTGCAAGGGCGGCCTGCGCAACCAGCCATTCAATGCGCCGGGGTTCCTCCCACTTCCGCACGGCCTCCTCGCCCTGAGCCCTCAGGTCCTCGTAGCGGCGCTTAAAGAACTCCTTGTAAGCCCAAGCAGGATACGAACTGCCGAACCCTCCACCAATCAGGGCCCGGCAGTCCGGGCGCAGGATACGATAGACCTCGCGGAGACCCTTGGGCGGGTCGCGCCAAAAGAAGATCGAGCCACGGCTCACCACCAGGTCCACGGAGGCATCCGGCAGCGGATTGCTTTCGGCGTGACCAACGATGGGTATCACCCGGCCCGCCAAGCCGGACACCCTCGCCTTTTGGACAGCTTTGTTCAGGGCGTCGGCGTTCGGGTCGATCAATACGACGGTGCTCTGTGACGCCTCTGCCAAAGCGAACCCCAAGCCCCCGCTCCCGCAACCCAGATCGACCCATAGACCGTATTCCGGCCTACAGTACCCGAGAACGTCTTCGGCGACGGGCCTAAACCAGTCGGGCAATTCTCGCGGCCTTTGCGAGAGGGCACCTCCCTTCGTGGCTATTTTTTCTCGGTCGGCTTCACGCACGGATGCTCCTTGACGTCGCCGTGGCACTCGCGAATCTGCTCCGGCGAGCAGTCCTCGGGCTTGCCCTTCAGGTTCTCCGGTTTCCGGCAGCCTTCCTTCTTCTCGTTGCCGCTACACATCTTCGGGCTCCTTTCTTCTCTGTGCAGTCCCCGACCGTCGGGTCCAGCAATCGGTCTATCTGCTCTCGCCAGGCGGCGAGGGTCTCCTCGTTAAGGCGGTAGTGCACGTAGTGGCCGCGCTTCTCGCCGCTCACAAGCCCGGCGTCCCGCATCACCCGAAGGTGTTGCGACACCGCCCCCTGCGTCACGTCGAGTTGCGAAGCCAGAGCGTTGACGCAGAGACTGTGGCCCTTGAGAAACCGCACGATCCTCACCCGCGTCCCGACCGAGAGGATCTTTAACAACCGTGCCAATTCGTCCGTTTTAAAACTCATATTTTAGTCACCGCTAATATATTAGGCGCTCCACGGGCGAAGGTCAATCACAAAAGGGACCTCTGAATTGACCCGCCGCCGTGGGGAAGTTCCTCGCGCCAATTGCCCCTTGCAAATGACGGGTCGGGCGCCTATAAGCAGGCTGTTGGTTCGGGGTGTGGCGCAGTCTGGCTAGCGCGCGTGGTTTGGGACCACGAGGTCGCGGGTTCGAATCCCGCCACCCCGACCATTTCCGCCGCCGGCGGAAATGGTAGCGAGGAACTACGGTTGCTTCTGGAGAGCCGTGGCTAGCGCGGTCGCCGCGGCGACAAGTCGCGGCCCGCCGGAGGCGGGCAAGCCCGCCCAACAACCGGCGGGTAAAGTTCGAATTTCAGCCGCCGGAGGCGGCCCCACCACCCTGACGGCGTGTAGGCCGGAGGCTGATCTGTTATGGTCTGTTGGGTATATGTGCTGCGGGGTAAAGATGGTCGCCACTACATCGGCATCAGTCGGCGGTTGCGGAAGCGGATTCCGGAGCATAATCAGGGACGCACAACCGCGGACGCCGGGAAAGGACCGTTTGAACTGGTTTATAAAGAAGCCTACCCGGACCATAAGTCGGCGCGGGTTCGAGAGAGGTTCCTAAAATCGGGAACGGGTCGAGCATGGTTGAAGGAGTCCTTCGCCTCCCGTCGGCAGGGTGCGGAGCAGCAGCCCGCTTCCGACACCAGGGCATAGCCCTCGCGTCCAGCATCGGGGTGTGGCGCAGTCTGGCTAGCGCGCGTGCTTTGGGAGCACGAAGTCGCGGCCCGCCAGAGGCGGGCAAGGTTCAAATTTTAGCCGCCGGAGGCGGCCCCGCCACCCCGACCATGTTTTGGCCGCCGCTGGCTAACGGGAAACCGACATGCATCGTTTTCTTGCCGTTGATCTGGGTGCAGAGAGCGGACGCGTCGTGCTGGGATCGCTCGGTTCCGGGCGGTTGCGGCTGGAGGAGTTGGCGCGTTTTCGGACCGGCATGGTGCGCCTGCACGGGCGGCTCCACTGGAACGTCTTCCGCATGCTGGAGGAACTCGTCCAGGCGTTTCGATCGGCGTCGGAGACTTGCGGAAAGGCCGAAAGCGTCGGCGTTGACTCGTGGGGAGTCGATTTCGCCCTGTTGGCCGAAGACGGGTCGGTTCTGGGGATGCCGGTCGCCTACCGTGATGCGCGCACCGACGGGATGATGGAGCGGGTGTTTGAACGTGTGCCCCGCGAGACGATTTATCAAAAGACCGGTATCCAATTCATGCAGATTAACACCCTGTACCAACTGTTTGCGATGGTGGCGGAAAATTCGCCGCTGCTCTCCGCCGCCTCGGACCTGCTTTTCATTCCCGACCTATTCCATTACTTCCTGGCGGGCGAGAAGCGGACCGAGTTTACCGACGCGACGACCTCCCAACTCCTTAACGTCCACCGCAACGACTGGGACCGGGAACTGCTGGAGGCGGCGGGCATCCGCCCGTCACTTTTTCAGGAGGTCGTCCCGCCCGGTACGGTTCTCGGCCGCCTGACGACGGAGATACAGGAGGCGACGGGACTCCCACCGCTTACGGTGCTTGCGCCGGCGACGCACGATACGGCGTCCGCCGTCGCCGCCGTGCCGGCCGAGGGCGACGACTGGGCCTACATCAGTTCCGGCACGTGGTCCCTTATGGGCCTGGAAAACCCGGCGCCGATATGCAGCGACCAAGCGCGGCAGTGCAACTTCACGAACGAGGGCGGCGTGGAGGGGACGTACCGATTCCTGAAGAACATCATGGGCCTCTGGCTGGTTCAACGCTGCCGCGCAGGGTTCGACAGGCCTTATGACTATGCGGAACTGATGAGCATGGCCGAAAAAGCGCCGCCGTTTGCGTGTCTGGTCGACACCGATGACATGCGTTTTCTCAACCCGCCTTCCATGCCGGAGGCAATTGGCGCGTTTTGCCGGGAGACGCGCCAGCCGGAGCCCCGGTCTCCGGGCGAGTTCATCCGCTGCGCGCTGGAGAGTCTCGCGCTCGAATACCGGACCGTTCTGGAGGAACTCCGGCGAGTTTGCAACCGCGACATCCGCCGCATTCACGTCGTCGGCGGCGGGGCACAAAACAAATTGCTCTGCCGGATGACCGCCGACGCCACCCGCCTGCCCGTCATCGCCGGACCCGTTGAGGCGACGGCCATCGGGAACCTGCTCGTCCAGGCCAGGGCCCTGGGCTGTGTCCAATCCTTTGAGGAGGCGCGGGCGTGCGTCCGCCGGTCATTCCAACCGGAAACCTTCGAGCCGCGAGAACCCGAAGCGTGGGACAACGCCTGGGAGCAGTATATGAGCCTGAAGGCGGGGCGGTGAATCGGTCCGATTTCAAGCCGGCAAGTCTCACTAGCGCTCACGAAGACGCGGTTCTTGAAAGATAGGAAACCAACTCTCGTCCGCTGCGAACGAACCCCGCCGTCTTCCGCCCAAGGGGGCATTTTCGGCTTGCGAGGGCAGGGGGGCGTGAACCCCGGCGGCAATTCTCTGTGAAAAAAAGCACGTATTTTTCTTGACGGGGTTAGGCGGGCGGCCTACCTTGCGGCCAATCGTGTCAAGCGAATGGCGGAAAAGGGCCCGCAGAACCGCACGACATCACCCTATGGCAAGACAGGAGAACGCATGCACGGATGGCGAGAGATCCTTATCCTATCGGTTGTCTTCCTGGTCGCCAGCGGAACCGGAGGCCCGGTCCTCCACGCCCAGGAAAAAGAAGGCTTAGATTCGGGGGAACTTAATCTTTCCCTCTCCCTGGCCGACATCGGTCCCGTGGCGCTTGCCGACGAACCGGCGGAGCCGTCGGCTGAGACCGAAGCCGCCCCTGCAAAAAAGGGACCGCCAATACCTATTCATACCATCGAAGGCACGGGCGGCGCCGCGATCACTCAGATGGCTTACCTGGTCAATCCGGGGCCTGAAGGTACCGCCATCGGGTTGCCGTCGTTTTCCTATACCTTCCTGAAAGCCGGCGAGAAAAGCGTCCATTCCTACGCCCTGTCCCAGACCTTTTTCCGGCGTATCGAGTTCAGTTATGCCGCCAACCGGGTCGACCTCGGCGATTTCGACGACGATGTTCGCACCGCCACGGGGCTTGAGACGGGGCGAGACGACATCTACCTGCACCACCTCAACCTTCGCGGACTGATGGTTGAAGAGAAGGGGTGGGTCCCGGCGGTCACCGGAGGCGTTCACTTCAAAATCAACCAGGGTATCAAGAGCATCGACCACAACCTGGGCGGCACGCTCCGCGGCTTAGGTTACGAGCGCAGCAGCGGCGTGGATTTCACCCTCGTCGCCAGTAAGACGTTTCCTGACCTGGCCTTTGGCCGCCCAGTGATCACCTCGCTGGGCCTTCGGTGGACTCAGGCCGCACAAATCGGATGGCTCGGCTTCGGCAACGATTGGGCCACCAATATCGAAGCGAACGTCGCCTGTCTGGTGACCGACTGGCTCGCCGTGGTTTACGAGTATCGTCAGAAGGAAAGCCCTTACAGTCGCCTGCAGAACCTTGTCGGCCGCGAGGAGGACTGGCACGCCATCGACGCCGTGTGGATTATTAACGAACACGCCACGCTCGCCGCTGTGTGGGCCGATCTGGGCAATCTGGCCAACGGCGTCGAAGACTGCACCTGGGGCCTACAGTTCAAATATGAATTCTAAGCGGAAATGCCCACGGGCGGCGCCCCGTGGGCTAGCCGCGACCCCAAAACGAGCCCCCCGCACCGCGGGGGGATTGCGCTCGCCGTGTTCGACGTTTACCCGCCGCGGTTTCCCGCGCCTAGCCCCGCCCACTAGGCTCTGTCTGATAAATGCCCACGGGCGGCGCCCCGTGGGGGGGCAGCACGATTCTTAGCCCCGCCCACTAGCCGCGAGCGCCCAAGCGAGCGGCCAAGGCGCCGATCTCCCCGACCAGCACGTCCAGCAACTCCGCCTCGGGAACCTTGCGGACAGGTTCGCCCCCACGGAACAGGACACCTTGCCCTTTCTCGGCGGCGATCCCGACGTCGGCCTCGCGCGCCTCGCCCGGCCCGTTCACGATGCAGCCCATGACGGCCACCGTCAGCGGCGCCCGCAGGTCGCGCGTGCGGCGTTTGAGTTCCTCCACGAGGCCGATTAGGTCGACCTCGCATCGGCCGCACGTGGGACAGGAGATGATGCGCAGGCCCCGCCGCGGCCGAAGCCCCAATTCCTCAAGAATCTCCCCGGCGACGAGGACTTCGCCGACCGGATCGCCCGTCAGGCTGACGCGGACCGTGTCGCCGATGCCCTCCGAAAGCAGCGTTCCCAGGACGATGCCGGAACGCAGGCGGGCCTCGTCCATCGGCCCGGCGGCCGTGATCCCCAAATGAAGCGGCAAATCGCAGGCTTCGGCCAGGAGCCGATAGGCCTCCAGTGTCGTCGGCACGTCCGACGCCTTGGCCGAAAGGACTAAGTCGCGGAACCCCTCCTTCTCGGCGATGCGAACCCAGTCCAGGAGAACGTCAACCATCAGGCGCGCAAGATCGCTTGACGCGTCCGCCCCGCCGGCCGCCCCGCGGACACTGCCGGAGTTGACGCCGAAGCGGACCGCCGCGCCCCGCTCGCTCGCCAAGGCGAGCACTCGGCGCAGGCCTTCCGGGTCGTCGATGTTTCCGGGATTGAGGCGGACCTTGGCGACGCCCGCCTCCAGGGCCGATAGCGCAAGCGCCGTCGAAAAGTGAACGTCCGCAATCAATGGAACCGGCGACGCGCGGACCAGTTCCGGAAGGGCTTCGGCATCGGCCGGGGAGGGCACCGCCACACGCACCAACTCGCACCCTGCGGCAGCCAGGCGGCGAATCTGGTCCAGCGTCTCGGCTGCCGAGCGGGTGTGAGTGGTCGTCATCGACTGGATGCGGATGGGGTGGTCACCGCCCATCGCCACCGAGCCGACCTTGACCACCCTTGCGCGGCGTCTCTCGAATCCCGGCGTCTTGGCCATGGGCCGCATTATCTTTCCACGCCGCCGCCCCTGTCAAGCGCCCGGGTTTTGCGCGGTGGGTGGGAGTTTACCCGCGACCCCGAAACGAGCCCCCTGCACCGCGGGGGGATTGCGCTCGCCGTGTGCCGTTCGTAGTGACTCCCTCGCCCTCGATGGGAGAGGGGCGGGGTGAGGGTGATCAGGCGCCTGAATGCATCCGATTATCCCCCTCTCCCTACCCTCTCCCACCAGGGGAGAGGGGATTTGAAACAGCCTCCAACTAGCCGCGAGCGCCCAAGCGAGCGCCCAAGCGCGCAGCGGCCGTTTCGTCCCTTGCAAATGCCGACACTTTCGGGTAATCTATACATGCCGGGCGTCCACGGGGCGGGCCGGCCTTCGGTTCCTCGCGCGTTTCGAAAAACATTGTGTCCCTGGAATTCTAGTTGTGTTTTTGTCTTGCCAGCACCCAGCCAAAATGCTCTTATACTTTTGCTTCGCCCTGGCCACTTGACAATTCATTGTTTTCGGAGACGGTTCCGCGTCATGAAAGGACTTATCATGCAGGCAGAATCACACACCCCCCTACACAAGAAGGTGGCTGACGCCTGGCAAACAAAGGTGCAACAATGGCTTAAACTGGGGTTTCCTTGTTCTTGGTTATTTATTGGGGGCCTCGTGTTCGGACTTGGCTACGCCGTACTCTTGGTATTCGAACATGATACTGAAAGGCTATGGCTATTTGGCATGCGAGCACTCCTCATTGCAACAATTGCGAATGCCGTGGTTCTTTACGAGAAAATCATAGACAACATTGCCGACGATCTTCCCCAACTCTTGGACGAGGAACATACCAAGACGGCAGAATGGGTGTGTTCCTGGTATCAGAAGGTCTTTTGGTCGAAACACTCGCTCATTTCTGGCATCGGCTTGGGGGTTCTCTTGGTTCTCATCGCCACACAAACGACCGAGCCGGGCCTTTCCACGCGCCCGGGGAAAGCCTATGGATACTTATTGAACTTCCTGATAGGGTTGACGGGAGGCTCAATGCTTTGGACCATGATAGGCATTGCAAGGCTCATGTTCTCATTAGGTAAGGATGTAAATATCCGGCCATCGATATTCAACACAACCACATGTGCGCTGCGATCTGCCGTAGGTGCCTTGTGGAAGGTCTCGCTGATTGCCGTGTTTGTCTATGCCTTGGGAATATCGACGGTGTTCTTGTCGCCCAGCAAGCCCAGCCTTATCGCCATCGCCGTTATCGGCCTATTTGGCGTCTTTGTCATCGCCTATTTTGTGTACCCTCAAATCAATGTGCACAGAGTCTTATCTAGACTAAAGCGCCAAAAACTTGAAGCGCTCATTCGCCAAATCGAAACTTCCTTCGACAAGGTGACACAAGAGCCCACCCCTGTCAACATAGCGCAACTCCGTGACTTGTTTGATCTGCAACATATAGTCAATGGCAGGAATTCATGGGCCTTCGGCAGTAGGGAGTTTCTCATACTAATTGGCTCGGTTATCATTCCGTTGCTGCTCGTACTGCTCAAGTACATGTTCGCAGAAATGTAAGAATTCCGGAATTTTGGGGGTCACGCGTTTAGACAGGAGAGTTCCGGGGAGAAGTTCCGGCGGAGTTCCGGAATTTTGGGCACGGGGCTTATACAGTCTGTATACTCACTGTTTAACGAAGAGGACAGGAGGAGGAATAGTCATGGCAGAAACACCAAGTCACAAGCGGGCAAAAGGAGAAGCGGCTGGTCGCCGTGGCAAGACCGAAGTGCCATTGCCTTATGGTCGTCGTCTCGACGCAGGAACCCAGAAGAAAGCAACCGAGATAGAGCGTAGCGGCGCCCAGGCCAATTTGGACAGGGCAGCCCGCAGGCTCAAGGCAAGCGGCAAGCCGCAGAAAGTCTTGCAGGTTCCACAAAAGGACATGTCGAAGGCGGCCAAAGCCATGCAAAAGGTTGGAACCAAAGGCACAGTCAAAAACATGACCGGAACAAAGAGACGGTCCGTCTGACCGTCGAACAACGCGCTGCACTCGGGAGTTCCGGGGACACCCATAACCGTCCGCGTCAACGGCGCCTGGGTATTGCCGGCCGCTTTGAGCGTCCGTCAATCCCCAGCGGGTTACGCGCAACGTTCCGGCCAGGAAGAAGATGAACACGGAACTGGTGCAATTCGCTTACGTGGATGAGGCCGGTGATCCGGAGATGGACACTGCAAAACCAGGCGTGAGCCTGTTCTACGTCGTGTGCGCTGTGCTTGTGGACGACAATGACAACCAATGCTTGTCGGACGAGGCTGACCATATCCGACAGCACTACTTCGGGCCCCGCGGCGAAATGAAGTCCGCCACGGTTGGCAACAAGCGCAAACGACGAGCGAAAATCCTCGAGGATATCGCCAACACCGGTCTGCAGTTCTGCGCCTTCGTTGCAGACAAGCAGGAGATTAGACGGGATACCGGATTTCGATTTAGGCGATCCTTCGTGAAGTACTTTCATGGTCGCTTGTACCGAAGACTTTACAGGGCCTTCGCGAGCCTTCACGTGCTGGCGGACCAACATGGGCACTCAGACTTCATGCGCAGCTTTAGCCGATACCTAGCTGATAGATATCAACAGAGGCTGTTCGACCATGCCGATTTCATATTCGCTCCAAGCGCTCAAGTGCCGTTGATTCAAGTCGCAGACATGATTGCCGGATCGCTCCTTCGGGTTTACTCCGGCAAAGATGGAGACGAACCCCTGCAGTTGCTGTCACCGCGTGCCATCATCATAGAGCGCTGGCCTCCAAGCTCTATGCATCCTGACGTCCTCGGGCACATGGCGGAGGCTGAAAAACACGACCATCTGGTAGCCGAGCAGGGCGTCATGCAGGCACAGGCGTTCCTCCGCGAGAACGCCACCTCAGAGGAACCCGAAATTCAGACTCAGATGGATGCCATTCGGTATCTGCTCTGGCAGTACGAGTTAGACCCTTCACGATACGTTTGGACCGGGGAGCTATTACCGCATCTCAATGAGGGCTGCGAAGAGCAGTTGTCCGAACACACGTTCCGCCTGCGTGTCATCGGAAAACTCAGGAGCGCTGGTGTCATTATCGCGAGCAGTAGCAAGGGGTACAAGATTCCCAACACCGCTGCCGACATCGACTCGTTTGTTTCTCTTGTGAATTCACAGACTGTTCCATACCTTCGGAGGTTGGAGGTCGCACGAGAACAACTTCTGTTGGCAAGCAAAGGAGCTTACGAGATCGTTGCTGCGGAGCGTTACCCAGAACTGGCCGAATGTATTCAGGGGCTCAGAAACGCGAGGTCCGAACAACCGGCTCCAGCGGACGCGGACAAGCCGCGCCGCTGAGCTCACACGTTACGACGCAATGTGGGCACGCTTCCGCGCGGCGGCCAATGTCCACATCCGTAACAATCTGCTCCCCCGCGGCAGTTTTCACGTCCGATTCAGCACTTCTCGTGTCGGTAAAGCCAACTGGGTTCGAGATCAAGCATTTTCGGTCTGCCCGGACGCCCCATAGCCACTCAGGCACCCCCCCCTTGCCCCTGCCATTTTGGCAGTCCGGGGCCTCGGAACACATCGAGCAAGGCCGGTGGGTGGCGCCTCGAACCGGCCCGCGGACGCATCATCACATCGGCATGCGTCGGGGGCAAAAAGGGGGTCAAAAAGGGCCAATTTGCATCCAATTCCGACCGAAAACTCAAAAAAAGTCGAAAAAAGCGCCCACTTCCGCCTTGCCCATCTTAACATTCCGGCCCCTGAACCGCCTTGGCGCTAGCGCCAGGGCCGATTCGGCCTCCAAAACAGCCCAAAATCCGCCGAAACCCACCCAAAATCGCCCGCCAATATATCGGCCTTTCGCAATATGTTCGGCCACCCGCGAGCGTGCTTGCCCGCCGGAGGGCCAGGCAGGATCACCCGTCAATCCGTTGACGATCTTGTCGGCGACGAGGCGACCGGCCTCGTCGTACGCATAGTGGTGCTTCACCTCGCGCTGGTCTTTCGTCGTCTCTCGGCGGCCGGGTCTGCCCCTTGGGCTTAGTTCTTGATCGTTCCGGGCGGTCGCTGGTTGGGCTGCAGTTCCTTGACAGGATCCGACTCGCACTTATAATCTACCCCAAGTCTTTCACAACGAGAATCGCTTTTCTTGGCGACTTTCCGGTCAGGCCGGGCGGCCAATTTGTGCGGAGCCCTCGGCGAATGGTTTGGTCGTTAGGTTGGGGGAGCCACGCTGGGAGTTTCCGAGGGGCTTCCGGCAAGGAGACGTCTTTTGGTCACGGTTGCCGTTGTTGGTGCCGGCGGGTGGGGCAAGAACCACATCCGCAATTTCCATCAGATTGATTCCTGTCGGCTGAAGACGATCTGCGACCTCAACGAGAAGGTCTTGGCTGCCCACAAGGCGACGTGCGCAGACGTCGAGACGACCACCGACGCCTCTCAGGTCTTCGGCGACGAGGAGATCGATGCTGTCGTCATAGCCACCCGCGCGCCAAGCCATTACAAGCTGACCTGTGAGGCTATTTCTGCCGGCAAGCATGTCCTCGTGGAAAAACCGATGACGCTTGGGCTCGCCGAAGCCGAGGATCTCGTCAAGCGGGCCGATGAGGCCGGGTGCGTGCTCATGGTCGGCCACCTGCTCGAATACCACCCCTGCGTGCTCAGGCTGAAAGAACTCGTGGATAGTGGAGAGCTCGGCACGGTGCGTTACATGTATTGCCAGAGGGTGAACCTGGGCGTGGTCCACAAGGACGAGAACGCGTGGTGGAGCCTCGGGCCACACGATGTGTCGGTCATCTTGTTTCTTTTCGGGGCCCAACCGCTCACGGTGACGGCCCAGGGCCAAGCGTGTCTCCAGCGGGGCGTCGAGGACCTTGTTTTCGCGCAGCTTAAGTTCTCCGACAACCGCATGGCCCACATCCACGTCTCGTGGCTCGACCCGCACAAGATCCGTAAGATGACTCTGATCGGAAGTGATAAAATGGCGACCTTCGACGACATGGAGCCTGCCGAGAAGATCCGGGTTTACGACAAGGGCGTGGACGTCGCAGGCTCGGTCGTCGGTTGGGACCGGTCCCTGAGCTTGCGGACCGGCGACATCCTGATCCCCAAGACACCGACCGGCGAGCCGCTGCGGGCCGAATGTCTGCATTTCCTCGAGTGCGTCGAGAAGGGCATTCAGCCTCGCAGCGACGGGCGAGACGGCCTGCGGGTGGTACGCGTCTTGGAAGCGGCTCAACGAAGCCTGGAGGCCGACGGCGCGCTCATCAATCTTCAGTAGCCAAAGGAACCGGACCGTGGCGGAAGCAGATTACTTTGTACACGAGTCGTCTTATGTCGATGAGGGCGCCAAAATCGGCAAGGGCACCCACATCTGGCACTTCTCACACGTGATGCCAGGGGCCGAGATCGGCGAGAACGTCAGCATTGGCCAAAACGTCAATGTCGGAGGAAAGGCGAAGATCGGCAACCGGTGCAAGATCCAGAACAACGTCAGCATTTACGACTGCGTGGAGTTGGAAGACGAGGTCTTTTGCGGCCCCGGCATGGTGTTTACGAACGTCTATAACCCCAGGGCCTTTATCAGCCGCAAGCATGAGTTTCGCCGGACACTGGTACGGCGTGGAGCGACCATCGGGGCGAACGCTACCGTGGTGTGCGGCGTGACAATCGGTCGGTATGCTTTCATTGGCGCGGGGGCCGTCGTCTGCAAGGATGTGCCCGACTACGCGCTGATGGTCGGTGTGCCCGCTCGGCGCGTCGGCTGGATCTGCCAATGCGGCGTCAACCTGGAACTGGATGGCCATGCAGCGTGCTGCACGGCGTGTGATGGGACTTATCGGTTGGCTGATGGGGTGTTGCAGCCGGCATAATCTGCCGGGTTTTGTCTGAAATCTCTGCACACGCGGTCCGAATGCGGGAAAGGGAAGGAGCACGATGCAAGTTCCTTTGTTGGACCTCAAGGCACAATTCGCAACGATTCGCCAGGAAGTGATGACAGCCATCGAGGCTGTCATGGAGAACCAGCACTTCATCGGTGGCCAGGCCGTGGTGGATCTGGAGGAAGCCATTGCCACATACAGCGACTGTGCTGCCGGCGTGGGCGTTTCGAGCGGCACCGATGCGCTCCTGGTAAGCCTGATGGCTCTTGGCATCGGACTTGGCGACGAAGTCATTACAACGCCTTACACGTTTTTCGCCACTGCCGGAAGCATCTGGCGTGTCGGCGCGCGCCCCGTTTTCGTGGACATCGAGTCCGATACGTTCAACATCGACCCGGCGAAAGTTGAGGCCGCGGTCACGGCAAAGACCCGAGCGATCATCCCCGTCCATCTGTTCGGGCAGTTGGCCGACATGGACCCGATTATGGAGGTCGCCAGGAAGCACAACCTCTACGTGATCGAAGATGCGGCCCAGGCGATCGGCGCAACATACAAAGGCCGGAAGTCCGGTTCCATCGGAACGATTGGGTGTTTCAGTTTCTTCCCGTCGAAGAACCTGGGCGGCTTGGGCGACGGCGGCATGGTCGTTTCAACAGACCCGGAAGTGGTCGAGCGCGTACGCGTGTTACGCAATCACGGCTCCAAACCGAAGTATTATCACAAGTGGGTCGGCGGAAATTTTCGGCTCGATGCGATTCAGGCCGCCGGGCTGCTCGTCAAACTTCGGCACTTGGACGAATGGTCCGCACGCCGCCGCGCGAACGCCGCCCGGTACGACGAACTCTTGGCCGACTGCGAGGCGGTGGTCAGGCCGACGGTCCGCCCCGAAAACGTTTCGATCTTCAATCAGTACGTGATCCGCGTACCCCGCCGAAACGAACTCAAGGACTTCCTCAAGGAACAGCAGATCGGCACGGAAATCTATTATCCGCTCAGCCTTCACGAACAGGAATGCTTCGCCTGCCTAGGCTACAAACGTGGCGACTTCCCGGAATCCGAGCGGGCCGCCGACCAGTCCCTGGCGCTGTCGATCTATCCGGAACTGACGAACAAGCAGATCGGCTATGTGGCTCATGAGATCAAAGAGTTCTTCGACTGAGATGAGGAACTTCCAGTGCCGTTCCTCGAGATCCTGACGGACCGACGGGCCAGGGTCCCCCCTCGGAAGGCGCCGGCAACCGTTCGTAAACAGCAAGCCCTTCGAAAAGGGAGGGCGAGCCGAACAATCCTTTTTCTCCTAACCGCCTCATTGCTGCTTCGCTCCAGCCGCCCTTGTCCGTCGGCACAACGATGAACCGGTAAGGCCCATCGGCAGCCGCCTCGGCAAATTCGGCGGGCGGAAGATCGTGGAAGTGGCCGATTGCCTGGTTCTTCCACTGGAAACAAGTATCGGTCGGCACCCGCGACAGATAATGCACGATCGCAGCCTTCGGAGCGAGTACGCGATCGGTCTTCGCCTGGCTGCGCCGCCGTAGGTGCACGCCGAGGTCCATGTATCCCTGCCACCTGCCGCCGTCAAACACCTCGTAAAACCGCGGATAGCGCATCCAGTAGATTTCGCGAACCGCTTTCGGCACGCTGATGGCGAGACAGATGCCCACGACCACGA
>Ga0307379_10001884_pt1 | contig 31915 bp, 22 predicted proteins | sample UN2MG_FD_202237 | JGI IMG/M metagenome (GOLD analysis project Ga0307379, IMG submission 202237) | Soil microbial communities from Risofladan, Vaasa, Finland - UN-2 | ecosystem: Environmental > Terrestrial > Soil > Coastal area > Acid sulfate soil | place: Finland: Risofladan, Vaasa | collected...
CGCCATGCGCGCAACCTCGATCCCGTAGCTCTTCGATGCGACGCCCGGCACCACTTTCCTCAGGAATATGACCTCGTTGTCCCATTCCTTCACCGTTACATTATAGTTGATAACCCCGTGAGAACCCTCGAGAGCGGTGATCTCGTGGTAGTGAGTAGCAAAGAGGGCTTTCGCACCGACCTTTGTATCGTCCAGGAGGTACTCGAGCACGGCCCATGCTATCGAAAGACCGTCATAGGTGGAGGTCCCTCTTCCGATCTCATCCATGATGATAAAGCTTTTCGAGGTAGCGTAGTGAAGTATCCGTGAAGTTTCGATCATCTCTACAAGAAAGGTCGATTCCCCCTTTACGAGACGGTCGGAAGCACCTATGCGGGAAAAGACCCTGTCCATTACCCCCAGTCGCGCGCTCTTTGCCGGAACGAAGCTCCCGATATGTGCCATGATCACAATGAGAGCGGCCTGGCGGAGGAACGTGGACTTGCCTGCCATATTTGGTCCGGTTAGTATCATGACCCTGCGGTCGCTGTCGTTGAGGAAGAGGTCGTTCTCTATGAAACGGTCCTCGCCGAACTTTTCGATAACAGGGTGTCTCCCTCCCCTGATCTCCACGATATTCTCATCCACCATCTCCGGCATCGTGTAGCCGTTCTCCAGTGCAGCAGCGGCGAGGGACTGAAACACGTCGAGCCTTGCGACGGCCCAAGAGGCCTTGAATATTCTTTCCGTCTCACGCAGAACGACCTTTCTTATCCTTTCGAGCAGCTCAAGTTCGAGCCGGTTTGCGTACTCCCTCGCCTCCATGAGGAGAATCTCGTGCTCCTGCAGCTCATGGGTAGTAAACCTCTCGGCATTGACCAGCGTCTGCTTTTTTATGTACCTTTCCGGAACGAGCTTCAAGTTCGCCTTTGTGACTTCGATATAGTAGCCTATGATCTTGTTGTATCTCAACTTCAGCGAACCGATACCGAGCTCCTGCTGCTGTTCGTGCTGGTAGTTCCTTATCCAATCCCTGTTCTTGTGGAGGGCATCCCTGTACTCATCGAGTTTCGCATCGTACCCGCTCCTGATGAACCCTCCTTCCTTTACAGAGAGAGGAGGATCGTCCACGATCCCCGAATCGATGACCCCGATGATCTCATCGAAGTCACCGAGCTCAGCGTGCTCCTCACAGAACAGGTCGTCTTTCTCAAGCTTCCGCCTCATTTCCTTCGAAGCTGTCAGCGAGTTTTTGAGAGAGATGAGATCCCTCGCCGTTCCCTTTCCCACAGAAAGCTTCGAGAGGATCCTCTCTATATCGAGCGTCCGGGCCAACGGGCCCTGAAGCTCCGAAAGGAGAGCTCTATCTTCGAAAACCCGCTGTACCTTGCCCAGCCTTCGAGAGATCTCCTGCTTGTCTCTCGAGGGATTGTGGATATGCCTCTTGAGAAGCCGTGCTCCCATTGCGGTAAGAGTTTTGTTCAGCACAGCAAGAAGCGTGGCCGCCGGAGTACCGTCCGTCATGTTCTCGGTGAGCTCGAGATGGCGCTTTGTCGCATTGTCCATCAGGAGCATTGACGCGTCCTGCCTCTCCTTTATCCACCGGACGTGAGAGATGTCCCTCTTCGTGCTCTCTTTGACGTATGAGAGTACCGCTCCGGACGACATCAGCTCCAGACTGTTCTGGAATCCGAATACGTCGGAGGTCACAATTCCAAACTGAGACTTCAGAACTTCGAGGCAGGAGGCTTCGTCAAACACATAGTCACTCGTCCCCCTGAGAGCGACCTGAGAAGCGAGATCGCGGAGTTTTCCCAAGAATACACGGAATCCGTCCGCTTCATCCCACGACTCCGGATAGATGATCTCGCGTATCCCGTTGTCTGCGATCTCGTTCATCAGGCTGTCGTAGATGTCTCCGGAGGCGATGTAGGTCGAAACGAACTCCCCTGTAGAGACGTCAAGAGAGCTGCATGCAATACGCAAAGAAGTCCGTCCCGACTCCCCGAATATTGCGGCGATGCAGTTGTTGTCCCTCCCGTCAAGAAGGTCCGGGTCCGTTATTACCCCGGGCGAGATTATCTCGGCCACGTCTCTCTTCACGATCCCCTTCGCGAGCTTCGGGTCCTCCTGCTGCTCGCATATCGCGACCTTCTTCCCCTCTTTCAGTAACTTTCCTATGTAGGTATCGGCAGCGTGGTGCGGGAACCCGCACATCGGGGTCCCGTTGCGTTTTGTGAGGGCGATGTTCAGTATGGAGGAAGCAACGGCCGCATCCTTTTCGAACATCTCGTAGAAGTCTCCGAGCCTGAAGAGGAGGATAGAATCCCGATTCTTCCGCTTCAATCGGTGATACTGTGCCATCATCGGGGTTTCTTTCTTCATCTCTACTGCTCTTCCACGATGAACCCGCTGTATCCCAGAGATTCGAGCTTACTTTTCGCTTCCCGCGCCTCTTCGACTGTACCGTATCTCCCGACCCTCACCCTGAACAGCCGCTTTTGTTCCAAAGCTGTCTCGATGATGAACGCACCGTACCCGCCCCCCTCCAGGATCCCGACGAGGTTTTGAGCATTCGCTTCGATGGAAAAAGAGCCGATCTGAATCGAGAATTTCCCCTGAGCCATGACGGTCTCTTCCACTTTCCCGTACAGGTACGTGCCGCTCGTGACCGAGGGATCGTAATAACCCAATTCCCCCTCCGGGGCCTGCCCCGGGGCCTGCTGTCCGAGCTCGGCCATGCGTTTTTTCACCTTTCCGCGATAGATGGAGTCCGGAAACTTGTCGGACAGCTGTTTATACGCCGATATGGATAGCCCAACGTTCCCGCTTTTACTGCCGCTCTCCGCCAGCAGGACGTAGGCCTCCTGCTTGACAAGCGGGTTCTCCGCAGTTCCGATGATCCTCTTCAAAAGGTCCTCTGCGCGCTCGTGCTCGTCCCGTGCAAGCAGGCACCGGGAGATTTCTAGGTAGTTTTTGACAATATACGGAGTCTTTCCCCCGTCATTCATCGAAGCCAGCAGCTCGATTGCGTCCTTATGGGAATTCTCTGCGTCCTCATAACGGCCTTCCGCCTGATAGAGGATGCCGATAAAGGCATGCACGTATGGTGTGAATATCCCGATGCCGCGTTCTTCGTTCTCGAGGATCTGGCGGAGAGGCTCCTCCGATCTGTCGTATTCCTGTTTCAGGAAGTAGCGGCGGGCGAGCTCGAAACGCACGGCATCGGCATAGGGAAAATCAGGATGACGTTCGAGTATCCCGAGCAACAGCTCTATTACTGCGGAAGACCTTTCTGTGAGGAAGCTCTGCTTGAACCGTATGAAAGGCGCCGCCTTCGAATCGGGCGCCCTGTTGTAGGCGAATCCGTAATACCTCGCCGCCTGCCTGTAGTTCTTCAGCTCCTCGTAACTCTTCGCACGCTGCACTATCTGTGAGGTATTCTCGTCTTCCGGGATCATATACCCGTCTGAGACCGGAAAGTAGCTGTCGGCAATCTCCTCGGGAATGAGAAAGTACCCGCCCTCATCCGCCCTCATCGGGACAGCGGATATCATGAAAATCAGAATAGTACTACACGACAACAAAAACACGGGTTTAAGGATTCGGAATGCGGTATCACCCATGGACGCTGCACCTCCGAGGTATCTCCTCCCCCCGAAGCGTCCCGCCCGACAACCCTTCGATGCGGACCCTCACGAAACTGCCCGGCTTCTCTTCGGTTCGTACGACCACCATCTTCCCCTGCTCTGTCTTAGCGAGGTATTCGTTCGGGTTTTTCCTGCTTTTTTTTTCTATGAGGACCTCCACCTCTCTTCCCACCTCTCTCCTGTTTCTTTCGAGGGAGATCCTCTTTACGAGCGAGATGAGCCGCTCGAGCCTTGTCTGTGCCGTTCTATCATCCACCCTACCTGAAAGCCTCTCCGCTTTTATGTACGGCCGCGCGGAGTACCTGTAGGTAAAGGCATCGTCGAACTCCACCTCGGCATAAACCTGGAGAGTCTTTTGGAAATCCTCTTCGGTCTCAGAGGGAAACCCCACGATGATATCCGTTGTGAGCGAAAAATCGGACAGATAGCGGTAGAGCGCCTCCACTATGCCCATGTAGTGACGGACCGTGTAGCCCCTGTTCATGACATCGAGCATACGGTCCGAGCCGCTCTGAAGGGGAAGATGGAAATGCCTGCACACTTTCGGGTAACCGGCAATTCTCTTTATCGCGGCCTCGTCGAAGTCCTTAGGGTGGGAGGTCAGAAACCGTGTCCATCTCAGGCCCTCGATACGGTCGAGTCTTTCTAGAAGCCCTGCAAAGGATATGTCCCCGGAGTCCTTTCCGTAGGCATTGACGTTCTGTCCTAGGAGCGTTATCTCCGTGACCCCGTGATCGACGAGCTCACAGACCTCACGGACCACGTCCTCACTCCGCTTGCTGAGCTCCGGACCCCTGACGTATGGAACGATGCAGTAGCTACAGAAATTGCTGCAGCCTTTGATGATCGTGACCCAGGCATGGTGGCTCAGCGCCCTCCTCCCCCCGTATGATGAGAAACCGTACCCTTCCTGATCCGTGCACACCATCGGTTTTTGGTTTTTATCGTATTCCGAAAGATAGTGAGGAATATGCAATCCATGGGAGGTTCCGGCAATGATATCTATCTCAGGAAAGCGCTTTTTTACATCCTCTCCGAAAAGCTGCGCCATACAGCCCGTGAACACTATGACAGGAGAACCGTTCACACGATTCTTGAGGCTCCTGTAGTACCCGAGCCTTCCAAAGACCCTCTGCTCGGCGTGTTTCCGCACGGAACACGTATTGATTACGACAATGTCCGCTTCACTACCGGCACCGGCTCTGACGTAGCCCTGTTCCTCCAGGGCGAGAGCGATATCCAGGGAATCCGACTTGTTCATCTCACATCCGTATGTCTCTATGAAAAAACTTTTCTTTCCTCTCATGGTCTCTTCTCTGAACAAATCGTACTTCTTTCATAAAATAACACATTTGGCCCCATATCGGCAGGATTAAATATGCTGTTATGACGTCTGGGGGGTCGTGATAGAGGGAGGAAAAAGCCTCAGTAGAACGAGACGTTTCCAGTACCGCACATGGGGCAGACGTGAGCCCCACCGAGTTCATCCTCGTAGTCGGGATAATCGTTTCTCTCCGGGTAGATCTTTTCCGTCCAACGGAAATCACACTCTTCACACACGTATGTCTTTACTATGTAGCTTTCATCCTCGTACTCGTCATTGTCTTCGGGATCATCGTAGCCGTCATAATCATCGGAAAAATCGTAATCCATCGACTACTCCAAGTCTCATGTATCCACTGAGGTGCGTGACTCTTCAGGACTGTATGTTTGTTGATCTATAATATAGACTAATTAATGAGCAACATTTGTCAATAGTTTTTACACCCTAAACCATCACCTGACCCTACTGCCGGGATCAATCTCTCTGTCTACACTGAGGATTGAGAGGTTCTTTCCCTTCGATGCCGCCAGAAGCATCCCGTTCGATTCAATCCCCATGATAGTTGCGGGCTTCAGGTTTACCACCACCGCGACCTCCTTCCCGAGGAGGTCCTCCTCCTTGTAGTGGCCTGCAATACCGGCGACGAGCTGCCGCTGCTCTTTTCCGATATCAACGACCACCCTGTAGAGCTTCTTTGAGCCCTTGATGCCCTCCACCTCCAGTATCTTTGCTATCCGTATATCCAGCTTTTGAAAGTAATCTATGTCGCACTTTTCGTCCTTCTCAGGCCCCTTATTCATGCGTTTCTCCTTTTTTTTCTCGATCCTCGGAAATAGGCTCTCCGCGGGAGAGAGCGTCGTGCCTGGAGCAAGCCTCCCCCATTCCAGGATCGAGGAGTCGCTGTTCGTCCGGTCTATATACCTCCTGATCTCATCACCGAACACTCCGAGCGCCTCCTCCGCTTTTTCAGGAATAATAGGGGAAAACAGGACATTGGCAAGGCGGAAGGCCTCGCATGCCGTATAGAGGACCGTGCCGAGACGATCCATATCGCCCTTTTTGTGGAGGTTCCACGGCGCCGTCTCGTCGATGTACTTGTTTATGGAACGCACGAAAGAGAGGACCTCTTCGACCGCGGAGTTTAGATCCAACCTGCCGATGAGCTCTTTCACCTTGGAAGGCAGCTCCCTCCCCCTTTCTGTGAGTTTGCTGTCCGTCTTTCTCTGTTTCACCGGCCCGGGCAGAGTCCCTTCAAAGTAGAGTTGGACCATGTGGACCAGTCTCGACAGGAGGTTTCCGTAATCGTTTGCAAGGTCGGCGTTGATCGTCTCTACTAGGAGGTCCTCGCTGAAGTTGGCATCCGCACCGAGAACCATATTCTTGATCAGCACGTAGCGGAAGGCGGAGGGGCCGTACTTGTCGATGAGGTCTATCGGTCTCACCACATTTCCCAGCGACTTGCTCATCTTCGAATCCTGAACCATCCACCAGCCGTGGGCGAAGATAGTCCGAGGCAGCTCAAACCCGGCTGATTTGAGCATTATGGGCCAGTACACCGCATGCGTGGTCACTATGTCCTTTCCGACGAGATGGACATCGGCCGGCCACCACTTCTGGAAGGAGTCGTTGTTCCTGTATACCCCGACATTGCTGATGTAGTTTAAAAGCGCGTCGAACCATACGTACGTTACGTACTTTTTGTCAAACGGAATCTCTATTCCCCAGTCCAGTCGCGACTTTGGCCTGGAGATGCAGAGGTCTACAAGCTCGTTTTTGAGAAACCCGAGGATCTCGTTCTTTCTCGATTCAGGTCTTATAAAATCGGGGTGTTCCTTTATGTAGGTGATGAGCCATTCTTTGTATTTGGAAAGTTTGAAGAAGTAGTTCTTCTCCTCTATCGTGATCACCTCTCTGTTGCATGAGGGGCATCTCCCGTCGATGAGGTCCTTCTCCGTCCAAAACCTCTCCTCGGGAATACAGTACTTACCCACATATGTATCATAGTAGATATCACCGCGCTCATAGAGATAGGTGAGCAGGTTCTGTACGACGAATTTGTGGCGCTTCTCAGTCGTTCTGATAAACTTCGTGTACCCTATACCCAGCTTTTTCCAGAGATCGAGAAACCTGACGACCATCTCGCTGCAGTGTTTCGCGGGCTCCACCTTCCTCTTCTTTGCGGCTTCCTGGACTTTCAGTCCGTGCTCATCGGTACCTGTGGAAAAGAACACCTCGTCCCCAAAAAGACGGTGGTACCGAGAGAGAACGTCCGCAAGAATCGTCGAATAGGCGTGCCCTATGTGCGGCTCGTCGTTGACATAATAGATTGGGGTTGTAATATAGAACTTGCTCACTCACCCTCTCCTCTCCTCGGGTATCCTATTTATAGTAGTAAAAGATCGGCTTTTTTTCAAGGAGTATTGGTAAGGAAGAGCTCTACCTCACTTAGTATCCTTTCACTGTCCCCGCTTGTATAGTCCGCTGTAGGAAGCGAGTGAAGGAAGACGCCCCCGTAACTCTTATGGAGAATTCTCCGATCCAGTATCAGCACCGTCCCACGGTCCGCGCTGTTCCTGATAAGCCTCCCGATACCCTGCCTGAGCTTTATGACTGCGAGGGGGAGGGTGTACTCCAGGAACGGATTCCCCCCTTCCGCCTCTATCTTCTGCAGCCTGGCGCGGATGACCGGCTCAGTCGGTACCCTGAACGGAAGCTTGGTGATGATCACGCACTGGAGAGTATCTCCCGGAGCATCGACGCCCTCCCAGAAGCTCTCCGTTCCAAAGAGAGTGGAGCTTATATTCCTTTTAAACCGTTCGAGGATATTTCTTCTCGAGTCATCACCCTGTTTGAAGATTACGATCCCGTTATTGGCCAGTTCATCCTTTACACGGGCATGGATCTCGTTCAGCATTTTGTAGGATGTAAAGAGAACGAACGCCCTTCCCCCTGTCGTAACAAGGATACGCTTAACGTACTCGCTCATAATATCGGTATAGTCCGAATTCCCCGGCTCTGTGGTATCGGTAGGGATGAGGACCCGCATCTGAGAGTCCCAGTCGAAGGGGGAATCTATGCGCTCCTCCAGGATCGAATCTCCGAGCGAGAGCCTCTTCTTCAAAAAATCGAAGGAGCCCTCGACAGTAAGGGTTGCACTCGTGAGGACTGCACTCTTCACCTTCCCGAATATTATCTCGTTCACCGTGCTGCCGACTTCAATCGGGGCAACGAATATCCCGACCTCTCTTTTGTTCTCTATCCATCTCACCCACTGCGCATCCTCCTCCTCCCTGAGGAAGAGATCGAGGACCTCCACCGTTTCTATCATCCTGGAGACAAAACCCTCGACCTGCTTTGAAGCCCGCAGCTCACCCGCCTCCTCCAGGTCGGTTCTCAGGTCGGAAAGCTGCGACCCGAGAAGGCTGCACTCCCTGTAAAAACTGTCTATCTGCTGCGCCACCTCGCCGTCCCAGAGAGGGTGAGCCCTGACCTCGTTGTTTATCTCGATCGTGATCCTGTTCTCCTCCCCTCCTCCCGGGCTGAGTGCCGAGAAAAAATCCCCAAGCGTTTCGAAAAGGGACTTGGCCGTACGCTTCAATCCCGAAACATTATGCTGAATCGTCTCTATGCGGGTACCGGAAACAGAGGGCCTTTTTTTACCCAGATACACGAGGTATCCCCGCTTTTTTCTCCCGCCCGTATAGAGACGTCCAAGCAGCCGCAGCGTCCTCGAGAGAGTAATGCTTCTCGTAAAAAAGGAGGTTGCCGAATCCTCGAGGTTATGTGCCTCGTCGAAAATCACCCTCTCATAAGATGGAAGAATGGAGGTACCGCTGCTCAGCATTGTTGCATCGGCGATAAGGTAGTGGTGGTTCGTCACCACGATATTCGAAGTAACCGCCCGTCTCTTGACCCGGTTCACGAAGCAGCGGCCGAAATACCCGCATTGTGCGCCGAGGCAGGTCTCTGTCTGCGAGTTGATCTTCTCCCACAGAGCCGTCTTCGGCACAAAGGTGAGATCCGAGAGGCTGCCGTCATCTGTGGTTTCGATCCATTCACAGATCGTCCCGAACTCCTCGTTCTCCTCCTCATCGATGAAGGAAAACAGGTCCTGCTTTGCCTCAGAAACCCGGTTGAGGCAGACGTAGTTTCCGCGGCCCTTCATAAGGACATACGAAAATCCCTGCTCGAAGCTGTCGTGCAGGTCCGGGATATCCTTGTGGAGGAGCTGCTCCTGAAGGTTGATAGTATTGGTCGATATCACCACTCTCTCACGATTTGTTATCGACCACTGGATCGCCGGAATGAGGTAGGCCAGGGACTTCCCTATACCTGTTCCGGCTTCGATGAGGGCCGTCCTGTTCTCATTGAACGATCCGGCGACGGTGCGGACCATTGAGATCTGGCCTTCTCTCTGTTCGAACTGCTGCAGTACCGATGAAAGACCGCCCCCGGCAGATACAAGCGTAAGGAGGCTCTCTGTATCCAGCGGCTGACGCCCTCTTTTTTCCACGGGCTCTATGACCACGTAGATAGAGGTCGCATCGTTGTTTATTATGAAGAAACCCACACCACGCTGCGCGATGATCGAAGAGAGGCGAACATCCTGAGAGGAAGGAGAAAGAGGGCCTTCAGGGTGGTTGTGAATCACGACGTCCGGAACAAAGCTCTCCTGCAGGGGAACGGCGACGCTCACATCATTACCTCGTGCAACAGCTTCCACCCGGCAGACGAGGTTTTTCTCGTCCGTCCATCCGAAGAAGAGCACTTCATTTCCGTACGCACCCGATATCTCACGCCGGATTGTCGAAACAGCATCGTCTGTGAAATATCGATCCGCTACATTCATACTACAGCACATTCCTGATGATCTCCCTCAGGAGGAGGACAAGCCTGGAGCTCGCTCTGTCGACGTTCTCGAGGACCTCGCCGTGGCTCAAGGGGCTCTCGGAGATTCCGCACGCCATGTTCGCAATTACGGATATTCCGAGCACCTTCATCCCGAGCTGATTCGCGACGATCACCTCGGGCACTGTCGACATTCCTACCGCATCGGCGCCTATCCTGGAAAAGAATTCGATCTCAGCCTTCGTTTCATAACTCGGGCCCGATGTCGCAAGGTACACCCCCTCTCTGATTTCTTCGATACCCAGCTTCTTTGCCAGAACTTTAGCCTCTGCGATGAGATTTGTATCGTACGGCTGGGTCATGTCCACAAAGATCGGTCCTAATTCCGAGGTGTCCCGTCCAATGAGCGGGTTGGTTCCCAGGAGGTTTATATGATCCGAGATGAGCATGATATCTCCCGGTCCGAAAGACCGATTGATCCCTCCACTCGCATTCGTGATGATGATCCGCTCCACACCGAGGGCTCCTGCGACTCTCACCGGCAGCACAACATCCTGAATGGGGTATCCCTGGTAGTAGTGGAACCTCCCGTTGAACATGATCACACGCTTGCCCTCGCACGTGCCGCATATGATCTCTCCCCTGTGCCCCCGGATCATCGACGACGGAAAGCCATGTATGTTGATATACCGGATCACGGTACTGTCCTCTACCTCCTCTGAAATCCTCGAGAGGCCTGACCCAAGGATAATCCCGATCTTGGGGGACTCGCCGATCTTGTCCCCAATGTAGCGGGCTGCAAATCGGATCTTTTCCTCATAACTTTCCATGATTCCCTCCAAGCTTAAAAATTCATCTTTACCCAGTCGATCGGGTCGACGTAAACACCGTCGACCAGCAAACCCCAGTGCAGGTGTGAGCCCTCTGTGATTCCCGTGGATCCTATCTCTGCCACCCGGCTTTCCTTCTTCACAGGCGTTCCCGAAAGGATAGAGATAGAATCGAGGTGAAAAAAAAGGGAGAACACTCCCTGCCCATGGTCTATCACCAGCGTATTACCGGTTGTAATCCTCTCTTCCGCGAAGACGGCCACACCGTCACCCGGAGCAAAAACAGGATCTCCGACCTCCCCTTTGAAATCGATTCCCCGGTGATAGCGGGTCATGCTCCGCTCGTGATTCATATAGTATATCCTTTTTTTCCCGAACCCTGAAATGACAACCGGTTGTTTCACAGGGTACCCGAACTTCCCCTTCCACCTCGCTTCATCTGAGAGGGATGACAAGACACTGCCAAGCTCCTCCTGCTCTTTCTTCTTCTTCTGTGAGGGAGAAAAAAGAGAACTCTTTTGTTGCTCTATGTACACTCTTCCGCTGCCGTATCGCGAAGCTTTGAGATAGAACGGGTACACTATCCATGTCGTGGACGCCGTGCCCTCCGCCCGGACCTCGAGCCAGTACTTGTCGGGAAGAAGCTCGACATCGAACCCGGTAAGCGCCCTGTAGGGACCCTCTTCGAGATGGTAAAACAATACCTCCTTTTTGTACCCGTTATCGTTGCGTATGTGGGAGGTTACAAGAAGCGCTTCACTCTGTGAGCGGAGTCCGATCTTCAGAGTTCTTCCCTGGGCGGGCCTTGGATAGAAGTAGAAACGGATGTCAGGAAATTCAGCTCCCGGAGAGCTCGAGAGTTTTCCCCAGACTATCACCGGTTTGTCTTTCAGCTCGACGAGGCTGTAAGGGAATACTCTGTAATGCCTGTTTTCAGTTCTCAGCGTAACGATGCTGTCTCTCGCGGTCCATATCGTGTCCCCTGCCTTAAGAACCTCCCCTTTTACAACCCTCCTGCGTTTACTCCCTTCCCGTTGTACGGTAACTTCCCCGCCCACGCCCGTGACCCTGTATTCGAACCCGAAGGCCGTGCTCGCAACGAGGAAAAGAAAAAAAACGGATATGCGTGCCCACGCTCTCATAGTACCCTCACTTTAGGTTTACGCTCACTCCAATTCAACACAGCCTACGGGTAATTTCTGTTTATGAGGCGTGGAAATGGAATCGCTTCTCTCACATGCTGGAGTCCGCATATCCAGGACAGAAGGCGTTCCAAACCCAGCCCAAAGCCGGCGTGCGGAACACTCCCGAATCGGCGCAGGTCGAGGTACCAGCCGTAGCTTTCTCTTTCGAGACCTTCCTCATCGATCCTTTTCTGAAGCGACTGGAGGTCATCGTTTCTCTGCGAGCCTCCTATTATCTCGCCGTATCCTTCGGGAGCAAAGAGATCGTCACACAGAACGGTTCTCGAATCGTCCGGGTTGGGTTTCATATAGAAGGCCTTTATCTGTTTCGGGTAATTGTAAAGGAACACTGGTTTCTCGAAACTCTCCGAAAGAATAGTCTCCTCATCCCCTCCGATATCGTCACCCCATGCGATCGAAAAACCCTTTTTCTGCAGCATACCGATCGCTTCGTCATAGGACACCCTCTGGAAGGGTGGCTTCATCCTTTCCAGAGACTCGACATCCCTTTCCAAAAAAGCGAGCTCTCTCGAACAGCGCTCTATCGTGTTATGAACAACCGTGCAGATCATGTCCTCCTGGAGGTCCATGTTCCCTTTCGAGTCGCAAAAGGCCATCTCCGCCTCCAGCATCCAGAACTCCACAAGGTGCCGGCGGGTCTTGGATTTCTCGGCACGGAACGTAGGTCCGAAACAGAAGACGTTCTTGAAGGCGCTTGCAGCCGCTTCGAGGTAGAGCTGCCCGGTCTGGGCGAGGTACGCTGAGCCGAGGTCGAAATACTCAGTCTGAAAGAGGTTCCCTGAGTCCTCCCCTATCGATCCGGTCAGGATCGGGGTGTCGATCAATACGAAGCCGTTTTCATGAAAGTAGGACCGCAGCGCACTGACAAGCTCGCTCCTGATCCGCAAAATAGCGAGCTGTCTCGAAGACCTCAGCCAGAGATGGCGGCGCTCGAGGAGGAAATCGACACCGTGAGACTTCTTCGATATGGGATACTCCTCTTCTGGAATCTGCACAACCTGCAGATCGTTCACCCCGATCTCGTATCCTCCGGGAGCTCTCGGTTCCTCCTTCAGAACCCCGGTAACGATGAGAGAAGCCTCAACCTTTAGCTTCATACAGTTCTCGAACACACCTTCCGGGACCTGGTCTTTCACTACGACGGCCTGTATAATACCGCTCCCGTCTCTCACCTCGATGAAGCAGATCGATCCCCCGATCCTGACGTGCCGCACCCAGCCGGTAAGGACAACCTCTCTGTTAACCCACTGAGCCGATTCTGCGATGGAAAACACACTATTTCTCACAACACCACACCCCCAAAAGCAGCAGTTTTTTTCACTATCCCTTCACCACACCGATGGGAACGAGCTTTGCCACCTTGCGTGCAAGGTCGTTCTGCTCGACGATATCGACGATACGCGACACGTCCTTGTATGCCTCAGGCATCTCCTCCTTAAGCGTTCTCCGTGACCTAGACATAACGAGAACTCCCAACTTTTCGAGCTCGCCTTTGATATCTCGGGATTCCGCGACCTTCGTCGCCTTCCTTCTGGAGAGCAGACGCCCCGCCCCATGACAGGCTGTCCCGAAGCTCTTCTTCATACTCCCCTCTGTTCCTTTCATGATGTACGAAGCCCTCCCCATATCCCCGGGGATGAGAACCGGCTGCCCCGCGCTTCTGTACATTTCAGGAACATCCTGATGGCCCGGACCGAAAGCGCGGGTTGCCCCCTTGCGGTGAACACATAGCAGCTTTCGCTCCTGTTCCACCTCATGGTACTCGAGGCGAGCGATGTTATGGCTCACATCGTAGACAACGCTCATTCCGAGCCTCCTGTACGAGGTCTTCAGCACTCTCTCGAAGCCCTCTCTGACGAGCGAGGTGATTATCTGCCGGTTGGCCCATGCGTAGTTCGCAGCAGCGCGCATCGCACTCATGTACCTCTTGCCGAGGTGGTGTCCGATGAAGACGGAGACCAGCTGCGGATCAGGGAGCTCAAGCCTGCTTTCCTTTCTCATCATCTTCAGGTAGTCATCGCATATCTGGTAGCCGAACCCTCTCGATCCTGTATGAAAAAGAACGATGATCTGTCCCTTGAAAAGTCCGTACAAGGATGCGGTGTCGTCGTCAAAAATATCGGAGACATATGACAGCTCGATGAAATGATTGCCGGCCCCGAGAGTCCCGAGCTGCTCTCGTCCCCGCTCTCTCGCCGTCTCGGACACATCAGCATAGTCCGCACCGTCGAGCCGTCCGCCGTCTTCACAAAACAAAAGATCCTCATCCTCGCCGAACCCGTGGGCCACAGCCCACCCGGCACCATTCTCCACCACCCTGCGCTCCTCTCTCGCAGACAGTCTTATGCTCCCCTTCAAACCGACTCCCGCGGGAACTCTCCTGTAGAGCTCGGTCACAAGGTCCCAGACCCTCTTATCTATGTCCTTTGCACAAAGCATGGTTCTTATCGCACGCACACCGCAGTTGATGTCGTACCCCACTCCCCCCGGGGAGATCACACCATCCCTGGTGTCAGTGGCGCAGACCCCGCCTATGGGGAACCCGTAACCGTAGTGAACATCCGGCATTGCAGCTACGAACTGCTGTACTCCCGGGAGCCAGGCGACGTTCTTGATCTGTTCCAAAGCCTGCAGAGTCTCACCGCTTTCTGCCATGGTGTCGTCAATGAAGGCGTATGCGGGCACCCTCATGCCCTTCTCCATGGATATCTCATAAAGGGATCTGCCGATTTTCTTCATACCCATCATAAAAGCTCTTATACGTCAAACGTTATCTTTGTTAAAAGACCGTTCGGGCCCCTCTCCACACTGTAGTTGTGGTGAGTCGCTGCCTTGATCTCCCTTGTTAACTGACAGGGTCCGGCGTGGATAAACCTTACTGTAATGACCGCCCTATTTTTTTTGATCTTAGGAGCGACTCCGACGGGAAGAAGCCCATAGATGTCCGCGAGCGAAAGCAGCCGGTTCAGGAAATCTATGAAGAGCTCCTCGAAGCTCCTGTACTCCAACTTGACCCTCTTTTTCACGGTCCTTTGCACCCGACCGCGGCCGGGGTCGCTGTCTGTGAGGAGAAAGAAAACGACGCGGGTGCCCTCTCTCAGCAGTTGTTCCTCGTTGTCTCCTTCTATGACAACGGCAATATCAGCTGTATGATCGACAACTTGAAAGGGAGACATGCGTTCTCATTAATGTTACAGTCTTTTTTAAAGGTCTCGGCCAGAAGACCGTCGGCTTTCAGGTCACTGACCTTCAGGTCCCAGACCCTTAAGGAGGAGACCTTCACGGCGACAGCGTTGCAGGAGAGGAGCCTCGAATCATCAGTGCATGGTGAATATCTCGGGGCCGTGTTCAGAGATGAGAATTGTGTGCTCGAAATGAGCGGAAGGCCTTCCGTCCTTTGTCACGACTGTCCAGTTATCCTCTTTTATTTCCACCTCATAGGTCCCCATGTTGACCATGGGCTCGATGGCGAGTGTCATCCCTGGAACGAGCCGAGGCCCTCTCCCCGGAGTCTTGTAGTTCGGTATTGGAGGTTCTTCATGGAGCTCTTTTCCAACCCCGTGACCGACGAAATCTCTCACAACGGAAAATCCGTCCCTCTCGACAGTTTCCTGTACCGCTCTTGATATATCGCCCACATGGTTGTCAACCACCGCCCTCTCGATACCGGCATAAAGCGCCTCCTCCGTCACACGGAGAAGGCGGAGCAGCTCCGGTTCCACCTGACCCGCCGGTAGTGTTACCGCAGCATCCCCGTAGTACCCGGCCTTCTTTACACCTACGTCTATACTGAGGATGTCCCCTTCTTCTATTCTTTGTTCGGAAGGTATGCCGTGGATGACCTCCTCATTGATGGAGGTACATATCGATGAGGGGAAACCGTTGTAATTCTTGAAGGCTGGAACGCCTCCTTTTTTCTTGATGAAATCTTCGGCCCTCGAATCGAGCCACAATGTTGTCACGCCGGGCTTTGTGATCTCACTGAGGTATGAGAGCAGTTCGGAGACTATTCTGCACGCCTGTCTTATGTATACGATCTCTGACTTGTTCTTTAGTTCATGCATCTTCTGAAGAATCCTTACCGGTATCCTTCCTTTTGGTCACATCACTGAGCTTCGACCCGGCGTCAAAGGATTCCTCGATGATGCTCTTCACGTCTTTCTTCTGCCCTGCATCGATGGAGATCTCCCCCTTCACGACAACACCCTCCGCTATGTTCACCCTTGGGGCTCTGATATTCCCGAGGACTCTACCGGTAGAGAGCAGTGAAACTTCCTCCCCTGCCTCGATGTTACCGATAACGGTTCCTCCGACGACAACCCTCTTTGCAATTATATCGGTCTTCACCTTTCCCGTTTCGCCCACGATGAGTTGGTCCCTCGTCTGGATCTCGCCTTCAAACCTGCCGTCGATCTGTAATGAACCGCTGATGTAGAACTTACCCTCGAACATGGAGCCTTCGCCTATAATGCTGTTCATCACGTTGTCATTCTTCGGTGCCATACCAATCTCCCTCAAGTTACCGGTTCTTCTTCTCTTTCTTCACAAGGGTCTCTATGTAGGCTACGTCCTCCTGGTTTATCTCCTGGAAGCTCACACCATACTCCGAGGTTTCCTTTACAATCCTGTGTATCACTCCTCTCGCCACCACCTGTCGGTGTGGAAACAGGATGGACATCTGAAGGATCGTGTCAGTAATTAGGTACTGCTTCAGGTTGGGTTTGTCAAGCGTAAACAGCAGACCGCCTGCCGAAACGTTCACCACAGGAATATCGAATTCGGCTCCGCTCTCCAGGCTGAAGTAGTCGTATTTTACGAGGGCCTCGACAAGTATGTCAGCATACCCGATAGTACGCTTTGCAAATGAAGGCTTGATACTCCGGTGGTAGTCTATATCGTTTATGAGCCTGATGTATCCGACTGCCTCCCCCTCCAGCATCAGGGGTATGTAGCATTCGGAAAAGATGCGTTTATTCCGGAGCTGCTGGAGCATGTCGATGAGCCTGCCTTCGCATGCCTGTCTCGCGTCTCCTCTCGATATCATGTAATCGTACGCGCTTCCCACAGTGATGATCTGCTCCTCGTAGAATCTCTTATCCTCGATGGCGTCTTCGTAGGCGTTGTAAATGAGAAAGATCTTGCCGCTTTCCTTAACGATCTGCTCCTGCAATGTGAGCCGGTCATCCGACTTGAATACCTTCACCTGGAACTTCTGTGCGAATTCCGAGACGAGGTGCTTGATACCGTTCAGGATCTTGTCGACTGCGGGCCGCGGCTTTTTCACCTCCCTGGAAATGACCCGCTCGTCGAGAAGGGAGGAGTTCTCGAACTCGCCCTTTTCGGACTGTATCATGATCTTGAACTTCATATTCACCTTCCCTCGCACATAGATGCGCTCGTACCGCCTCAGGATGTTCTTGCTCAGCTCCTCGGGAAAGAGCAGGACGACCCTCTCTTCGTCCTGCTGATGAACGTCTGTGGTAAAGTAGTGATAGTTGTTGTTGAATATGAAGTTGACCTTGTGAGTCCCTTCTATTTCTCCGATGTGCGATGAGCTCATACGGACAATGATGCTGCCGGTGTCAAACCGCTCGACATACCCGCGGTATTCTATGTTATCGACACTGACATTAAGTGGCTGCTTCAGCTTCTGCAGACTCTGGAAAATCAGGTTCTTCTCCAATTCGCTCGTCACCAACATCTTCTTTAGAAACTCGGCCATGCTACACTCCCTTTCTCTACTCCTCCTTCATTCGCTCTCTCAGGATATCGATATAGATATCCACGATCTTCGGATCGTATCGCCTGCCCTTTTGTTCTTTGAGCATCCTTATAGCTTCTTCGTCCTTGTACGGCTCTCTGAAGGGGCGTTTCGATATCATTGCATAGTAGCTGTCCACAACTCCCACGATTCTTGCCCACAGCGGTATCTCCCCGCCTTTCAGCCCGTCTGGATACCCCGACCCGTCATAGGCCTCATGGTGGTGCTTCACGAGCTTGACCCCCTCCTCAAAGAGGTCAAGCTTCTTGTCGACATACTCCGCGCCGCGGAGCACGTGGCTCTTCACAATCTCGAACTCCTCCGGAGTGAGCTTTCCGGGCTTGTTGAATATTCCTTCGGAGAGACCTATTCTCCCGACATCGATGAGCATGGTCGCGGCCCTGAGCTTTATAAGCTCATCGGGAGAAAATTCCAGCTTCCTCCCGATGAGCTCGACGTCCCCGGCGAGATTCATATAATGACCGATTATGTAGGGCTCCCGTTCCTCAACGGCGCTGATGTACTTTCTCGCAATGAGGTCCTTTACCTCGAATACATCGACCGGTTTCTCGCGTCCCTTGACCGATACGGTCTCGATAAAGGACGTGTTGACCAGGTACTTGACCTCTTCGTATACCTCTTTGGTTACGAGTATCTGTCTTCTGCCCGCAATGGTCTCGAGCCTCGAGGCGATATTCACGCCGTCGCCGATCACCGTGTAATTCATGCGGTCCACGGAGCCCATGTTCCCCAAGATAACGTGCGCCGTATTGATGCCGATGCCGATTTCGACCCGCTTGAGTCCCGTCTTTTCACGTTCCGCATTTTCCTCGTCGACATACTGCTGCATCTCGATCGCCGCAACTACCGCACGCTCCGTGTCGTTGTAGTGCGTATCCGGCACACCGAATAGCGCCATGACGCAGTCTCCTATGTATTTGTCGAGGAAGCCCTCGTACGTGAACGCTATCTTGGTGAGGGCGGACAGGTAGGTATTGAGGAGATCGACGACCTCCTCGGGTTTCATATTCTCGGCCATCGAGGTGAACCCCCTGATATCGGCGAAGAGTATGGTTACCTTGCGCCGTTCTCCGCCGAGCTTTATGTCTTCCAGTTTTGAGAGGATGCCGGGGGCGAGATGGGGCGAGACGTAACGTGAAAACGTATACATGAGATCGGACAGCTTGTAGTTCCCTATCGCCATCACCATCTGGCTGGAGATGATCTTGATGGAGTCGAACACCTTCTCCGTATACGGCTGCCGATTGATCCGTTCTCCGAGAACGAGGAACCCTAAAAGCTGTTCCTTCTGTAAAAGCGGGACGAGCGCCACCGCCTCGAGAATTCCGAAGGCTTCTTTAACCGTTTCGTCTATAACACCTTCGATCTCCGCTATTAAAAGCGGTTCCTTATGTTTCACGAGGTTTTGTATGCAGGGTGATTTATCGGTGATGTGCATTTTTTCGAGCAGTTTTTTCTGTACCCCTCGGCAAGCGATGACGGCGTACTCGGTGTTGTTTTCGTTTGTAGAAAGAAAGATTACCGCGGTTTTCGAGAGCGCCCTCCCCATGACATGGAAAAGGAAGCTTGCGTAGAAGTCCTCCTTCCCGAGCGAGGTGAGTTTGCTACCCATCCCGGAGATCTCCTCGAGGTCGAACGCCTTACGCTTGAGCTCCCTGTCTCCGCCCCTGCGCTGCTCGATGTAGTTCTGCAGGTAGAGGATCCGAAGCTCAGCCGAGTTCACCACCGTGGACAAGAAGTCGATCTCCTCCTTCTCCGCCTTCTCGAGGCTCCTACCGCCCCACAGAACGGAGAAATGGGGGATGCTGTCTCCATGCTTCCTGGGAATGATGAGGAACGATGATTCGAAGTCAAACTCCTGATTCAGGACCTCCTCGAAGAGAAACCGAACACCCTTGGAGTCTATCACGCTCCAGTTCAGCTCGCCTATCCTGTCCACAAAACGCCGGTCCATGAAAAAGGGCAGGATGTTCTTTACCGTACTGTCGATGTGCACGGATTCGTAGATCTTGTTTGCAGTGCGATCGAGGAATGCGTACTGCACCTCATCGTTCAAGGCAGCTGATATCTGGCTAGAAATGTACTGGGGAATCTTTTTTACCGTCTCAAACCCGGCTATCTCTCGCGTCACCCTCTCCGCCGTCGCGAGGTAGTCCTTCAGTTTTTCTTCCATACATTATCATCCTAGGATGGTATAGTAAGCTGAAGAGCCACAAAACCCATAAGACTTTTCTCTATTCTACAAAATACCTCAATATAGAAAAAATTGGAATAAAAAACCTAAAATCGGGAAGGACCGAATGTGTAGGACCTGAAGAGATCGGGATTCTACCGTCGTCGACGGCGACAACACCTAGGCTCGCTTCTTCATCGCCAGTTCGAAACGCTTCTGCCGGTCGAACAGTCCCATAGACTTAAGCTCTTTCTTAACCGCGCCACCTCCGGCCTTCTTTCCTCCATACTGGGAAAGCTTCAGGGCCTTGGCAATCTCCTTCGGCTCGAAATATGGGTTGTCGAGTATGACGTTGATGACCCGTCTTCCAAGTTCTGTACTCGCAAGGGAGTATAAGTCTGGTCCGGTTTCGACAGCGGAAGCCGCCTCTTTCGTCGTTTCGCCTGCCGGAGGCCTGGTCGGAGCCGCCTGCCTCGGCGGAGGGGTTTGTTTGGGAACGGGCTTCTGTAGAGCCGGTCTCGATACTCCGGTCTCTTCTCCTGTAAAGCCTGCTACAGCCTCGTTTAAAGAATCGAACGACTTGAGGATCGAGGAGAATTCCATCAGCTCGTAGACATCGTACACGTCCGGCGACATGTTGACAAGCACAAGGTCACCATTGTTCTCGCGTATCTCTCGGATTTCACTCACGAATACGCCCCAGCCAGCGCTGGAAACGTAATCTATATCCTCCAGATTTACAATGATCTTGTACTTGTTGAGCGCAAGCTGCTCTTCAAGCTTCTTTTCGAGTTCCGGAGCTGTTGTTGTATCGATAAATCCAGACGCAGCTATGATTGCAATATTTTCTCCGTCCCCGGCATAGGAAACATCTACCTCAATATCTGGCATTGAATCCTCCTGATGGTAATGCACTTTATCTTATTATTAAGAAACACTCTTGCAGCGACCGTACACAGCCGCACATAGACTTTTTACATCACAATATATCAATTTACATATTAATATTCTGTTTGTCAATTACTGATCTTACCTGCCGGTTTACTAGGGGCCGGCCTTTATCCTCCATGAATCCGTCGAAATACCGGCAGCATGTAATCTAAAACCCGTGCAAGGGGCCTGCCGAAGCAGCCCGCAAACTATGAAAGCGGCAAAGATTTTTTTTCGTCTGTCCGGAGGAGCTCGAGGCTTATGACGGTTCTTCCTGTCCCGAGATGCAACCGGGAAAACCTTCTTTACCTCCGGTAAAGCCGTTCGGTTTTCTACTTATACGACGCCCAAGTCGGCAGCTCTCGCCTCGCAAAGGCATCCCTCTTCTCTCTCATGTCCAGCTTCATGCGAATCAGCTCCCGCTTTACCACACTCTCCTTTATCTTATGGGAACCGTATTCCTCGGTCCCGAGCAGCTTCGTAATTCTTCCAATGCCATATTCCGGGTTTGCGCGGACGATTTTCACGATACTCTTGACCTGTTCGTGGGTCGCGTGCTTGAGTTGCACATCCTCTTCCTCCGCCGTCTCCTCTGTCTTCAGCGCCCCCTCACCGAACTTTTCTCGCTTCTCGCGTAGCTCTCGATACTCCTCTTCAGAGACCCCGGTCTGCTTCAACGCCTCCTCGAGGGGAACATCATCCTCGAGAAGCTGAAAGAAGTGGACTCGCGTCGAATATTCGATCTCAGCCGGGCTCATCTCGAGCTTTACCACCACAAAAGTGATGTCGTCGCTCTGCGGATACCCTTTGGTGAAAGCTCCGACTTCATCGTTGAGCTTCGACTTGAACTCATAGGCCGGGAGGTGGTTGTACTTGTAGATGAAATCTATGAGCCGCTGCTCTCCGTACTGCTCCCGCTTTTCGTTCATTGCCTCTGTTATACCGTCAGTGTATATAAACAGAAGATCGCCTTTCTTCAGCTTGAGCTTCTCGCTTGTGATCCTCGTCTTGAACTCGTTGGGATCACCAAGATCGATACCCACGGCAATTCCTCCGGGGTTGAGAAAGCTCACAGATTTCGTACCCCTTCGGTAGAGGAGCATCGGATTGTGCCCGGCGGAAGAGTAACTCACCTGGCGCTTTTTTGAATCGAGAATGACGTAAAACATAGTCACGTACATCCCCTTCTTTACATCCCCCATTGCCGCCCTGTTGACCTTGTTCAACACGTCGCTTGCCCGCTTGTTTCCGCGCGCTTCGAGCCTCATCGATGTCCTTATCATGGTCATCACCATGGAGCTCCCTATACCCTTCCCGGAAACGTCTGCGACAACGATGCCGATCGCGCTTTCATCTACCTCGAAGAAATCGTAGTAATCTCCGCCTACTTCCAGGGCCGCCCTGTATGCAGCGTCTATATCAAACCCTTCAAGTTTCGGCACCGACTTCGGCAGCAGGGCGTTCTGGATCTCCTGTGCAAGCTGGAGCTCCCTTCTGAGCCTCGTCTGATCCGTGAGCTGCCCCTGCGTTATCTTCAGACTTCTCATTATCTCGTTGAAGGCCTCGCCTATTCTCGAGATCTCGGAGTTTCTTGTGGTGAGTCGAAGCTCCCTCGCCTGTCCGGTAAGGCTGATGGATGATATCTCCGCCGCGAGCTTTCTGATCGGCGAAATGAAGGTCGAACCGAGAGCGAAGACACCTACGACCGTGGTGCTCCAGAAGAAAAGCGCGATGAACGCAACGCGGAGTCTCTGTGTTATGAGATCGTTCACCTCGGCGAATTTGTCTTCAGGAATCCCGAGGTGTACCTCGCCGAGCTTGAGCTTGTTATAGTTGATGACAGCAGAGAAGTCGTTGAACTCTCTCCCTCCCCGTGCAGTGTAGGTGAATACAGTCACCTCGTCCCTGGGAAGAAGAGGCCGTATCCCCCGAGGCCGCTTGTACTTTTCGAAGATCTGTTTCACATCCGTATGTGCGAGAATACGCTCCTGTGCGTCTGTAATAACTATGTATTCGAGCGGAAGCTCGCTGGACTTCACCGAAGAAACGAGGTTAACGAGAGCGAGGTCGTCCTCCTTCAGGATCAGGTCGATGGAGGTCTGCGCGACCTGCTCTGTCACCGCCCTGTAGCGGTCTATGAACTTGTTCCTTATCGTCCTGATCTGGTATCTCGTTCCGATGTTATATACGATGAATATGAGAACGGTGAGGAGTGCGATGGCATACAGGGCGAACTTCGTACGAATTGAGAGCTTTCCTTTCCCTGCCCGTAGACCTGCGGCCTCCTCGATCGGCTTGAGGTAGACCCGCAGGGTGAGCTCGTTGTTGACCCCCACCCTCTCGAAGACGACCTCGTCCATGAGCTTCTTTATGAGCCATATCCCGAGACCGCCCTTTCTCCTCGTTTCGACATACTTGTAGAGGTCCGGCTCGAGCACTGAGTTCCAGTCGAACTCTATGCCCTGGTCGATGATTCTTATCTGGGCAGCACTCTCGAGCTTCGTTACCTCGACCTGAACATGACCCGACTTACCCGGATACGCGTGCCGAATAACATTGGAGACCGCCTCGTCCACGGCGAGCTTGACCTCGCTCACCTGTTTGGGGAGAAGACCCACCTTCCGGCCGTACTTTACGACAAAGTCGCGCACCTTCAGCAGGTTCTTGCCCTCAGCGCCGACGGATATTTTTTTACTTTTTCCTGTTTTCATGCTACCCTTTATATTGAGGGTTTCTGTTACATTATATTATCGACAAAGATGAAAAACTCTTAGTAACAGATCATATCCCCGCCTGTACGAAAACCTTTCAAAGTTCATGAGATTGGAAAGCTCATGCCAAAGGATCTCTATTTTTTCTTTGTATAATAAAATAATGCGAAAATATTACTCCTGAAAATATAAAACATTAAGAGCGGTGTGGTTTCAAATGCTGCAGAGTATAGAATTCTTACACCCGCGGCCTATGATTTCGCGAGGTCGGCAAGTTCATCGGCGGCCGAGGTATATCTGCCTGGCATACAGATATTTACCAAACTCATTAATTAAAATCGCGCTACTCACCAAGCGTCTATAAATGACATCACTCGATTTTAAGGTACAAGCAAACGGTAAATTGTCGTCGATCGCGCTACCGAAAACTCATTTTCACTCTCTTCAGGAGCACGGCAGGTAACCAGTAACCTTTGTAACATAAATAACTAATAAAAATATAACAGCCATCAGGGATCTTTACAACACACACTCATCTTCCTTCAGCGCCGAGAACACGCAGGTTCAGAAAGGGAATCTCGCTTTTAGGGTCCAGCCTTTTCGCCTCAGCAAACTCCCTCATGGCTTCTTCCTGCTTTCCGAGCTTGACGTTGAGATAGCCGAGTATGGAGTGGAGGTTTCCAAGAACCTGCGGGTCAAGGTCTTCAACGCTCTCCATGCACGATCTCACCGACTGTTCGGACGCCTCGTATTCACCATTCTCGATGAGAAGGAGCGAGAGGTTATAGTATGCATCATATCTGTATGGAAAATCCTCTATCAGTTCCCCGTATACCTCTTTGGCACGATCGGTATCCGCGCACCCTGCCAGAAGCAGCGAGACAGTGTAGAACTCGGACAGGTCGCTCGTCCTCTCCCTCACCCTCTCTAGCAGACCCAGGGCCCTCTCGTTGTGCCCTGTTTTCAGGTAAACCGCCGCTATACGAACCATAACCTCCAGGTTCTGCGGTTGGGATTCAAGTATGCCGTGGTAGATGAGGAGCGCATTGTTGTGGTATCCATGGTCCAGCCACACCCTTGCGACCTTGAAGAGATCTTCCTCATGGTTTTCTGAAAGGTCCTCCGCCACTTCGAGCTGTGCCCTCGCCTCCGCGGGATCACCGAGTGTAAAGAGAACATCGGCGAGGAGGAGCCTTGGCAGGGGGTTTTCCGGCTCCTTCTCGGCATACTGTTCGCAAAGCTCTTTCGCTCTTTCGTAAGAGCCCTCCTCCTGAAAAATCCGAACGAGATTGATGAAGGCCCCCCCGTAGTCGGCTTCCGCGATCGCGTGTTCGTAGTACTCCAGCGCCCGGTGGGGCTTTCCGGTCTTCACGTACAGGTCTCCGATTATGTAGCTGAGATCAGGCCGAGCGGATGCTGCATCGTATTTCAGGAATATTTCCAGCGCCTCCTCGTACTTTTTGTTCCTGTACAGGGCGTATCCAAGCATCTTCTGCCTGTGCTCTTCATCTACTGTTCTGTTGACCCCCCTTAAGAGAGATACGGCCTGTTCATACCGACGATCCTTCAGATAAAGGAGTGCAAGGTTAAATCCCAGCTCTCCACTCGACGGGAAAAAGTCCAACGCATTCTCTAAGGCTTTTTCCGATCTGCCGATATCCGAACCTTCGTAAATAACACCGAGCCGGTATGCGCTTAATCCTTTGATGAGGTCCGGGGCTTTATCTCGCTCCATGATCGTTTCGTAAAGCTCCGCCGAAAGCGAATCGTCTTCGAGCCGCATGCGTGAGAGCGCAAGGTTGTATGAAAACAGCGCTGAAGACAGTGCGGAATTTTCTTCGTCGTCCGCTATAGAGGATGATGACCCTTCAGAGAAAATCGCGGCTGCGTCCTCATAGTTCCCCAGCGCAAACTGCATGTCCCCGAGCAGAAGCAGGTTTTTAGGGAGCCTTTCTTTCATGCCGTACAGCTGTTTTGCGTAACGCAGGGCTTCATCTTCCCTGCCCAGCATCATGAGCGCGAGCGAAATGTTGTGCAAGGCGTGCAGGTTTTTACTGTTTTGTGAGATCGCACTCTCGTAGTATTCGAGGGACCTGTCGTACACCTTTCGTTTGTAGTATATGTTTCCGAGAAAGAGAAGGGCTGTACTTTTTTTCCTCTGCGATTTACTGCTCTCGAAGGCCCTATTGAACAAGAGCTCGGCTCTCTCGAGGTTTTCCAGTCTGTAATGGTAGAGCGCGTTGATGAAGGTCCGATCCCTGAAATCGGACAGTGGAGACCCCCCCCTCTCATGTCCTTCCGAAACCAGGAGGTATGTAACGAGACCGCCGCAAAGCACGACGATAGGAAGGCCGTACTCCAGAACCCTCTTTCTTCCCAGCCGCCTGAAGAATGCTCTTATCTTTCTAACGGTTTCCATCTGTCTCTCTTACGCCCTCTTTCGAGCGTCACAGTAATCGATATGGGATATCATGATTGCGTACGGGTCCCTCCCGTTATGTGTCCCTCCCGTTTTTCTCCTTTCGAATGCCGTCCAGCACGCCGTTTACGAATCGATATGAGTCATCCGTGCCGAACTGCTTAGCAAGGTCTACCGCCTCGTTGATAATCACCGTATCAGGAACGTCATCCTGAAAGAAGAGCGAAAAGGTGGAAAATCGTAGTATTGCCCTGTCTACGTAGGAAAGTCTTTCCAGGTCCCAGTGCTCGAGCTGCTTCTTGATGGAATCATCGATTGTCCGCGCATGCTTAACAGAGCCTTCGATGAGCTCGCGGGCAAAGGCGAGGGTCTGTTCGTCATACTTCTTATCGATCCAGTCCAGCCGCAAGACATCACCAATATCGTTGCTTTCCATATCCAGCTGGTAAAGAGCTTGAAGCGCAAGTATTCGAGCACTCCTTCTAGAACCCAAGGTTCACCCCATATCTATCATATATTGAACGGTAGTTGCCTCTTTTATTTCAATGAGCCACTTTTTAAAGATTTCATCACCCCTCTTCTTGAGGAGATAGCTTCTAATGTTATCGTAGGATTCCTCGAGTGTGAGCCTCTTGTTCTCGGTTCGCTCCTCGATCTTGAACAGCCTGTACCCGTCGTTGAACCTAATGGGATATGTAAACTCACCGCTATCAAGTGAGAAGATCGCATCGACGTCGTTCGGGGCTATGGTCCCGAGCAGCTGTTCTCTCGTGAAGGAGCCTATGAATCCCCCTGTCGTCCTGTTTCCCTCGGATCCTGAGGACTCTGCAAGGAGGGTCTCAAAATCCTCACCCCCTTTTGCCCTCTCGTAGAGGTCGACGGACCTCTTCTTGAGATCCATTGATTCACTGAAGGTCATATCATCACCGGCAGGGATGAATATCTCCCAAAGCTTTACGATACCGGGCATAGTGACGAGCCGCCGGTTATTAGGATCTTCATAGAATTCCTCTATCTCTTCATCCGGAATCTGCGCCCCTCGTTCCGCGATGAGCTGGTTTATCAATCTCGACGTGATGATCTCGAACCTGTACTGGTCCTTCAGCATCTCCAGTGTAAGCTTTTCCTTTTCGAGCTCTCTCTGTAGCTGCTCGTCGTTGATCTTATTCTGCTTTTTTATGTTGTCCACGATGGAATTGAGCTCATCCTCGGAAACAACGATTCCCTTGCGTTGGGCCTCTCTTTTCAAAAGCACCCTGTCTATGAGACCGCCCATCACCTCTCTTTTTGTAGGAGACGCCCCTCCGAAGAGAGAAGCCTGCTGCTGCACCTGCCCGTACGCCGCCTCGAACTCGTTGATAGTGATGATTTCGCCGCCGACCTTGCATGCGATGCCGTTCACTATTTCAGCGCTTGACAATGAGTATATGGCTCCTGCAAGGATGAATACGGCGGCGAATATTATTAAATATCTTTTCATCTGGCTCTTCCTGTTTGTTTCAGTCTATTCATAATAATAATAACGGATCTTATTTCAAAAAAGAAAATTAGCTCTCTATGGCAGGCGGCTCTGCTGGAGTTCTGTACGCGCTCCCGCCACTATCTGTTCGGTCCGGAAATCGACTGCAGCCCGGCAAATATTCGTTTCTATCCGAAGACATGTAATTTTGCGCTGCCTGTAGTACAGTGCGCTGCACCTTTGTCGAACAGTACCGGACGTCATCATATAAGCTCATATCGTAAAAACCGGGGCCTTCCAGCCGCGGCATCAGAAAAACCCTCAAAGAAACGCCGCCGACCCCGGCGTTATACCCCGGTATCCGCCGATATACGTGCCAGAGAGTCTACCCTCACCGTGGTCCGTTATATGCTGTATCGAAGCCCGTCCTTTGAATAGTCCGATGACACGATTTCTATGTCGATATCATCACTCCCCATTATCCTTCCAGCAACGGCCCTGAAACTCGTTGTAATATCTGTAAGATAAACCTTAAGATTATCCTCTATTCCCGCGCTCAGGAGCATGTCCATTTGTTCCAGTATCTTTTTTGTCTCCCCGGCCGTTGTCTCGGCAGAGTCCACAACTCTCACATTCCCAGCCCCATGAAGAGATTCCTGGACCTCTTTTTTAATGAGCGGGTAGTGTGTGCACCCGAGCACAATCGTATCGATCGACCTCGCTACCAGGCCTTTAAGGTACTCGGCCAGTACCGTCTTGAGAACAGGATGATAGGACCACCCTTCCTCTATCAGCGGGACGAGGAGGGGGGTCGGTGTCTGGTACACTTTAATGTTCGGATCTATCTTTTTTATCGCCGCCGGGTATGATCCGCTCTCTATCGTCCGTGGGGTCCCTATAACACCCACCCTTCTGTTTTTTGTAACTGCGCATGCGGCCCGAGCCCCGGGCTCTATAACTCCTACCACAGGGAGATCCACCTCCTGTACGATCCTGACCATGGCAAGAGATGCGGCGGTGTTGCACGCAATCACGAGGAGTTTGATGTCCAGGGAACGGAGAAAGCTGCACGCTGCGAGGGAGAACTGAACCACCGCATGCTCTGATTTAGACCCGTACGGGAGATGCAGCAGGTCGCCGAAGTATACGATAGGTTCACCGGGAAGCAGCCGCCTGATGGAGAGTGCTACTGTCAATCCCCCTATGCCGGAGTCAAACACCCCGATCGCACGTCTTTTTTGTGTGTTTTTATTCATTTCATCAAAAAAGTTACTTCTCACCCCCCGGCGTGTCAACCCAAAACAGGAAGGCGGAATTTTCTTGACAATTACACATATATGATTAACTTTTTTTTTTGACGCATAAAGTGGAGGCTGCGGAATGAACAAGGCAAGACATCTCTTTACCTCAGAATCAGTTACGGAAGGGCACCCCGACAAGGTTGCCGATCAGATATCGGATGCGATTTTGGATGCAGTGCTCGAGCAAGACCCCATGGGCAGGGTAGCGTGCGAAACGATGGTGACAACAGGACTCGCGTTTGTTGCCGGCGAGATGGCGACAGAAGCTTATGTCGATATACCCAAGGTGATCCGAGGGACCATTAAATCGATAGGATACACAGAGCCGGAACTCGCATTCGACTGGGAGGCCTGCGCAGTCGTAACGAGCATAGACGAGCAGTCTCCTGACATCGCCCAGGGCGTACTGGGGACCGGACTTCACCATGAGCAGGGGGCCGGTGATCAGGGCATGATGTTCGGCTACGCGGTAGACCAGACAGAGGAGCTTATGCCTCTCCCGATCACACTTGCCCATAAGCTCCTTATACGGCTTTCAGAACTCAGAAAGTCTGGAAAGATCCCGTATCTCAAACCTGACGGCAAGTCACAGGTCACGGTAGAGTACGATGACGGCAAGCCGTTGAGAGTAGATACCGTGGTGATATCGACACAGCACTCTTCAGAGGTGACATACGAAGAGATCAGAAAGGACATGATAGAGCAGGTGATCGGAAAGGTCATCCCGAAGGATCTCATCGATGAAAAGCATATAACCTACCATATTAATCCCACGGGAAGATTCGTGATCGGCGGTCCTCACGGCGACACCGGACTCACCGGAAGAAAGATAATGGTTGATACCTACGGCGGATTCGGAAGCCATGGGGGCGGTTGTTTCTCTGGAAAAGACCCCACGAAGGTCGACAGGTCCGCAGCATACATGGCCCGCTATGTCGCAAAGAACATAGTTGCATCGGGTCTTGCCAGCGAGTGCGAAGTGCAGTTCGCGTATGCTATCGGCGTGGCAAAGCCGGTCTCGTTCAATGTAGATACACATGGAACCGGACAGGTTGACGATGAAGCAATCATCAGGGCTATTCCGAAGGTATTTGACCTCACCCCGACAGGGATCATAGAAACGCTCGATCTCCGTAAGCCGATATACAAGGCTACCGCCTCTTACGGCCACTTCGGGAGAGATCAATTCACGTGGGAGCGTACCGACCGGACCGAGGACATAAAGAAAGCTGTAAAATAGCCTTACGCAGGGCTCGAAGCCTCTTTTTTCTTTCAACTTTTTCAATATATGCTATACCTATGTCGATAAGTTATAGGGGGAGTGTTTTAAATAACAGCCCCAAGGAAAAAAGCCTTTGAGTGCCTCTTTGCTGAAAATCGTTCGAAGAATCTCTGTTCTTTTTTTCATCGTGAGTGTGTTTGCGGGTCTCTCACCCGCCTTTTCTCAGTACGATGAAGAGGTCCTCTACCCCACCCTCATCTCAGTAAAATACGCGGCCGGATCGATCATCATCAGCTTCGAACCGCTTTCGCTTCCCGATATCACTTACAGAATCTACAGGTCGGTTACCCCTTTAATGAGCGGTGATAATCTCCAGGGAGCCGTCGCGGTTGCCGACATCACAGAACCCGGGATACCTTATACCGACACGCCCGACATGGAAGGCAGATTCTATTACGCAGTAACGGTACTCATGAACGGGAACGAATATACGGATCTGCTGCCGTTTCAGAACGTTACCGTGAAACCCGTTAATTACTCTCCTCCACCGGACACTGTCAAGAGCATAAAGATCTCTCGAGCGGATGACAGCTCAGCCGCAGTATTCTTCTTCCCTGTAAAAAAAGAATACACCTACTCACTCTATATAAGCTCTCAGCCGATCGAAGATACAGGCGGCAAAGGTCCGGATCTCGTGCTCAAAAGCGAAGAGGAGCGGTTTACGGTGAAAATCGAGAAAGAAAAACCATACTTCTTTCTCGTAATCACCTCAAACCGCATGGGAGTTACGAACCCGACAGTCCTCCCGGGTAAAAACACGAACAGGGAAGCGTTTATAGTAAAGAAGGAGGAGAAGAAGAAAGCGGTGCCCGGGATAGAGGTAAAAAAGAAAAAGGAGCCGCCAAAACCGCAGGTTTCGGCAAAGAGCCTTATAGAGAGGAATATAAAAAACAATTTCTACAGAGGGAACTATACCGGAGCGCTGAGAGAGTTCAACAAAATACTGAAACGTAAAGACCTTTCGGAATCCCGCCGGGGAGAAACCCACTTCTACATGGGCCAGTGCTACTTCTACATAGGGGAATACGATACGGCGATCCGGCACTTCATACTGAGCAAATCCTCGGGGCAGTACACAAACAGGGCGGAACTCTGGATCGAACGCTGCCTTGACAGCATTGATTGACGGGATATTGTCTTAGTACCTTAATACTGATTTTCTTGCCTTTTTGGCAAGAAAATATTTTTATCAAGAATGTGGCCTGTCCACATTAGGGTGTCTTTCAATGAGGTTCTTCTCCGATGCAATGAAAATTAATTGCTGACTATAAGCATGACGACTATCTCGCACAGCATCAAAGAAACTTAGATGGTGGTCATTGCTTCGTCGATTAACCACAGGTGACCGTCGACTTTCGGCTAAAGAAGTTCTTCGAACTTCACATCGTAATGACACAGTATGATTAATACATCCATATTTATTGCACCGAATTTGGAGATGAACCTTCAATGAAAACCCCTATATAAAGTTGCTCACCCCTGTCCTGCTGTAAAGAACTATGGACTTGTTCATGTAGCCGAACCGCTGGGATTTCAGTTCGATGATAAGGGAGAACACCCTGACCTTCTCATCGTATTCGATCCTCTTTACCCGTATCGTATCTCCCTCGGAGATTCCCACGCTGCTCGCCACTGAACCGGAGATTATCCTCGTCACCACGAATGCATTCGCGCTCGGAGGTTCAACCTTGTCCACAACCATACCGAACAGCGGAGTCAGGACGTTTTCATGGGTGTCTCTTTTATAGATAAGCTCGGAGGGGGATATCGGCCGCTCTGAGATGAGAACGTGCTTCGTAAACTCCTCATTATCTCTGTAAACTCTCATTCTTGCTATGGAGGGGCCGCCGAATAGGGAGAGGGCCACCTGAATTCCATATAAATCCGATACCGGCTTGCCGTTCACCTCAGTTATCACATCACCCTTGATAAACCTGAAGATACTGGCCGGGCTGTCCGGCACGATGTAGTCAACCGAGACCCCTTTTTCCTCCTCGCCCACGTAGCATCCCATCCAGCTTC
>Ga0307379_10001886_pt1 | contig 31891 bp, 27 predicted proteins | sample UN2MG_FD_202237 | JGI IMG/M metagenome (GOLD analysis project Ga0307379, IMG submission 202237) | Soil microbial communities from Risofladan, Vaasa, Finland - UN-2 | ecosystem: Environmental > Terrestrial > Soil > Coastal area > Acid sulfate soil | place: Finland: Risofladan, Vaasa | collected...
TGCCGAGGGCGTCCACGAGATCGGCCAGCTTGTACGTGTGGCTCACCAGGGGCGACACGTCCACCAGCCCCGTGGCCAGGGCGCCGAGCGCCGTCTGCCACGTGCCAGGAGCGAGCCACGAGAAGCGAATCGTCTTGTCCCACAGGATGCTCTGGAGCACGGGCACGCGGAGCACGTCCTTGTCGCCGGGCAGGCCGAAGAACACGATGGTCGAGCGGCGGCCTGAGATGGCGAGAGCCAGTTCCATGGCCGGCACTGCGCCGGTGGGCACGATGACGCGGTTGGCCATCTTCCCGCCCGTCATCTCGGCGATCTTGGCCTTGACGTCCGCGACGTAGTAGGGAGAGCCTTTCTCGACGCAGTTGACGATGAGATCGGCGCCGAGCTTCTTGCCGACCTCGAGACGATAGTCGTCGTTGGGTCCGCCGATGAGGACGACGGTGCCGGCGCCCGAGCTCTTGGCGAGCTGGACCATCATGCAGCCGATGGCGCCCGGGCCGATGACGACGCAGAAGTTGCCGAGCTCGACCGCCAGGTTCTTGATCCCGTAGGTGGCGCAGGCCAGCGGCTCGGTGAGCGCGCCGTCCTCGTAGGAGACGTTGTCGGGCAGGGGGTGGACGCCGGTGTACTTGGACTTCGAGTATTCGGCGAAGCCGCCGTCGGTGGACACGCCGAGGACGGCCTTGTTCTCGCACAGATTGCTCTGCCCGCGGAAGCACACGTCGCAGGCGTTGCAGTACTGCACGGGGTCGAGGACCACGCGGTCGCCGGGCTTGAAGAGGTTCTTGGCGATGGGGCCGACCTCGACGACCTCGCCGGTGTACTCGTGCCCGAGGATGAGCGGCCCCTTGCCGCTCGGGGTCTCGAGCGATGCGTTGCCGAAGTAGTAGGCGAGGTCGGAGCCGCAGATGCCGCAGGCCTTGACCCGCACCAGCACCTCGTCGGCCGCGATCTCCGGGATCGGCACGTCCTCGAGCTGCATCTTCAGCGGCTCGTAGAACACCTGGGCCTTCATCGTCTTGTTAGCCATGGCGCGCGTCTCCTCACTTCGCGTATTTGTCGGCGTAGGGCCGCAGGAAGTTTCGGGCGGCCTCGGTCACCTCCCAGGCGCCGGGCCAGAAGCACAGGTCAATCACCCACCAGTCGCTCTTGTAGCCGGCGGCGAGGATGGCGGGGATCACCTTGTCGAAGTCGATCACGCCCTCGCCGAAGGGGCGATGGGTGCTCGTCTCGTCGCCGTGCAGCGTGTTGTCGGAGTCGATCAGGTGGATGTGGTTGATGTGCCCGGTGAGGTTCCTGATCAGGTCCAGCTCGCCGCCGGGGAGGATTTCGACGGGCTCGGGCTGGCGGGCGCCGATGGCGGCGACCATGTGGGCGTGGCAGGCGTCGAGCAGGATGCCGAAGTTCGGGTGGTTCACCTCCTTGGCGATGGCGACGATCTCGCCGGGCTTGTTGAAGGCGAAGCCGGGCTCGAACTCCCAGGTGACCTTCACCTTGGCGGGTGCGGCGAGGGCGGCGCAGTCGCGCCACACGGCGGCGCACTTCTTCAAGGCGTCCTGCCGCTCGGCACCGGCCGGGCCGGGGGGCGGGGCCACGGTGTCCACGCGGATGCAGGGGATGCCGATCGTGTCGCAGAAGTCGAGGTTCTTCTTGAACGTGGCGACGTAGGCGTCGCGCTTCTGCCAGGGCACGAGCGCATCCGTCCAGAAGTCGGCGGCGATGGCGGAGACGCCCAGGCCGTTGTCGGACAGGAGCTTCCGCAGCTCGGCGCGCTTGGCGGGCGTCGCATAGTCGTCGGGGTGAGCGTGGGGGCGGAAGCCGCCCAGCTCGATGCCATCGAAGCCCAGCTCGCCCAGCTTCTCGCACACCGTGGGCAGGGCGATGGGGTCGTCCGCGTAGGGCCCGAAGGTGTAGGCCCAACTGCCAATCGAGAACTTCACAGCCATGATGGCCCCCTTGCTACAAAGTTGATCGGACACAGCCGCGCAGACAGCACCACGGGCAAGGCGAGTGTAGCGGGCCTTTCTTGAAATGTCAAGCGGCGAGCGCGCGATTGCGCGCGCCGGGCCTGGCCCGCTATACTGGCGTACGCAACCCCCTTCTTGGAGGGCGACAAGCCATGGCGACCTCCCTTCGGCGGTGGGCGATACTGGCCACGGCGGTCGTGCTCGCAGTCGGGCAGGCTCGGCACGCGCACGCGCACTGGCTCGACGACCCGCGCTACCCCGACTGGGCGCAGCGGGGGCGGATGATCTACCTCGACCACACGATGGCCAACGAGCGCGACCTGGCCATCGTCGAGCGTCTCAAGGCCGAGGGCGCCACGCCGTTCATCCACGCCTTCACCCCCCACTGGCCCGACGACGCGACCGTGGTCGCGCGCCTCGAGAAGGCAGGCATCCCCGTGGACGTGCGGGTCGAGGCCAGCCTGTTTTTCGAGGACGATCACGTTGACCGCTTCGCCTTCATCCACGGCAGGTTCCTGCCCGGCGGCTGGTGGTACAACCACGTGTGGCGGACGAACTACGACTGGTGGCGCGTCTTTCCCGAGTCGATCCGCGCCACTACGCGGCGCCGCAACGGCGACGAGAAGCTGGGCTACGCGGGGCACCACGTGACCGTGCGCCGCGAGGGCAGCCCCCTCGCCCCCGAGCACCGCGGCGCGCGCGGCAAGCAGATCGCCTGGCTACTCGCGCGCGTTGACCCCCTGCCCAACGTGCCGATGCGGCCCTACGAGAACCAGCACGCCAAGGACCCCAAGGTGCCCTACCCCATGCTCGGCCACTACTCGGGCCTCTGGTACGACAACCCGTCGAGCGCTCCGAGCTACGACGTGGCCAGCCGCGCCGCCTGGGAGAAGCACTTCCTCCAGAAGTTCGGCGTCGAGATCCCCGACCCCGCCGCCCACCCCGACCCCGCCGTGCGGCGCGAGTGGGCGCGCTTCTGGGCGGAGGCCTGGGCGAACTACTATCTGTGGCGGAAGGCGTACCAGAACGAGCTGCTCGCCAAGCGAGGGAAACCCTTCTGCCACACGGCCGGCAACTTCAGCTTCATCAGCCACCCGCACGGCACGGCGGAGTTCTACTTCGCCAAGCGCGGCTGCGTGGACATGTTCGGCCCCAGCGAGTACGTGCCCACGTGGTGCCGCGGCCGCTTCCACTTCCTCATCAAGGCCGCCATGGCCGCCACGCACGGCCGCCCGGCGGGGAAGTTCTACCCCAACGACATGCAGATTGCCGAGAGCCTGGCCCTATGCGGCACCAACACCTATCGCCCCGAGCAGGCCGAGTTCCTGGCCGCCAACGTGGACCTCTGGGGCAACGCGCAGCCCGGCGGCCGTATCGCCCTCCTCTTCCACGTCGGGTTCAATCTCATCGAGTCGCACCTCGTAGACCTTCAGGCCCTCGTGGACCAGATCACCGATCTCGGCTTCCCCTACGAGGTGGTGACCGAGGACGACCTGGGTGCGGAGATGGCGGAGCAGTTCCCGCTCCTCGTGGTGTCGCAGACCGATTTCACGGAGGAGGAAGTGGCGAAGGTCAGCCGCTACCTCGAGGCGGGCGGGCAGTTGCTCCTCCTGGGCGACTGCCTCATCGAGGGGCCACGCACCTACGACCTCAACGCGCCGCCGGCCTGGACGCCCCGCCGCACGGTCGCCGGCGCTCTCGCCGGCAGGGGGCAGGGCCATCCAGTGCTGGCGGTGCGGTCGCCCTTCCCCACGGTTCTCCTGGGCAACACCATCGAGATGTTCGCCACCCCGGGCTTCCGACTCGACCCGCCCGACCCCCATGTGCTCCTTAACATTCTCCGCCAGCCGAAGGGCGGGCTGACCCTCGTCAGCCTGGTGAACTACTCCGGCGAGGCGAGGAAGAACGCCGTCATCCACGTTCCACCCAAGGCCGAGAGCCAGCACGCCGGCTGGATCAGCCGCGACGGCGGAGGCGGCATGCTCCGCATCGCGGACGAGCGCCTCACCATCGCCGAGCTTCGGTACGGCTGCACCGTCGTCCTCGGCAGGGACCGCGCCGTCGTCGAGCGCATCGTCCAGCGGAACGCCGAGCGGTTCCCCCGCGCCCCGCTGCCGCCCGACTTCAAGTGGGCGAGTGCCATGCAGTACGGTGGCTGGCGCGGTCGGCAGATTCCGCCCGAGTCGGTGCCCGAGGGCCAGACCCTTTGCCGCCATCGCGTCGGGGCCACCGACCGCGGCGGCTACCTCCTCCTCGATGTCCTTGCGCCCAAGGCTGCCAAAGTGGGCGAAGCCGCCAAGCTGGAGTTCCGCGTCCTCGAAACCCGCTATGACCACGTCGAGTACTGGCAGCTCATCCTGGAGGACACGGCGACGGGCGAACGGACGGCCGTGCCGGTGCCCCTCCCTGCCGACAACCCGCACGGCGAGGGCGGGAAGCTGGCCGGCACCACCCTCTCGGCCTCTTGGACGCCGAAGAAGCCGGGCACCTTCCAGGCATTCCTCGCCTACCGCGTCACGCGGGTCCACCACGACGGCGAGCCCTTCCTGGGGCCGGAGAGCGTGCCCGCCGGCTACAGCGGCAACACCCCGGCCAACCTGTTCCTCAAGAGCCAGCCCCTGATGAAGCGCCCGTGTGAGGACCGCCTGCGCGGTGTCGCCATCCAGGTGCAGCCATGAGCCGCGGCGGAAAAGACACCCGCTGTCTTTTGTGCGAAGCACCCGTAGGGCCGTTCCGGCAAAAGACAGCGGGTGTCTTTTCCGCGCGCCCTGAGCCGCACATTGGCTTGTGGCCCGACGAGAGCCGCGCTATAATGACGGAGTCGCGCGATAAAGAGGAACCTTCACCCGCGAAAGGACGATATCATGGCGGAAGGCGTGCTGGCAGTGACGGATGCGACGTTCGAGGCCGAGGTGCTCCAGGCGGAGTTGCCCACGGTGGTGGACTTCTGGGCCGAGTGGTGTGGCCCGTGCCGCAAGGTCGGCCCCATCATCGCCGAGCTGGCCGCCGAATATGCGGGCAAGGCGCGCTTCGTGAAGGTGGACGTGTCGGAGAACACCGACTTCGCAGCCAAGTACGGCGTCCAGTCCATCCCCAACATCATCCTGTTCAAGGGCGGCAAGGTGGCGGACAGCGTGATCGGCGCTCGTCCCAAGGCCGACCTCAAGGCGTGGATCGACTCGAACCTGTAATCCTCAGCAGGTGTCCGGCTTCCCCATCAGCTCATCCATGGCTCGCCCGATGTGGCGGGGGCGCATGAGCGCCTCCCCCACAAGGACGGCGTGCGCGCCCCAGGCGGCCACGCGCTCGACGTCGCCGCGGGTGCGGATGGCGCTCTCGCTCACGACGAGCCTGCCGGGTGGGATGCGGGCGGCGAGGCGGCGGGTCGTCTCCAGCTTCGTCGTGAAGGTGTGGAGGTCGCGGTTGTTGATGCCCACGATCTCGGCCCCCGCGTCGAGGGCCTTCTTGAGGCTCGACAGGCAGTGGCACTCGACGAGGCAGGCGAGGCCGAGCCCCCGCGCCTCGGCGAGCATGGCCCGCAATGCGTTCGCGGGCAGGGCCTCGGTGATCAGCAGCGCCGCGTCGGCCCCCGCCGCCCGAGCCTCGACAAGCTGGTACGGGTCAATCAGGAAGTCCTTGCGCAGCACGGGCACGCCCACGGCGCGCCGCACGCGGCGCAGGATGGCCAGCGAGCCGCCGAAGAACCTCTCATCGGTGAGCACCGAGATGGCCGCCGCGCCGTGCGCCTCGTAGGTGCGGGCGATGCGCGTGGGGTGGAACGCAGGGCGGATCAGCCCCGCCGATGGCGACTTGCGCTTGACTTCGGCAATGAGGGCGATGCCGCGTCGGGCCTGGGCCTGGCGCAGCGCGGCCGCGAAGTCGCGGACGGGTGGCGCCTTGGCCGCCGCGGCCTCCAGGGCCGCGAGGGGCCGTCGCCCCTTCGCTGCCGCCACCTCTACGCGCTTGTGCGCCAGTATCTCTTCCAGTATCCTGTGCAGCATCCGGCGTTCGCCTCCTTCGGTCTCCTGCCGAATTGTAGCGGGGGCGGCCGCCGGAATCAAGGCGCGAAACCGGGCGTGCGGGAGCGCTGTAGTATACGGCAAGGGCCGGCATGCGGACTTCTGACACCAAGGAGACACCGATGCGCAGGCAATTGTGCGTGGGCTTCCTGGCCATTCTGGCGCTGGTGGCGGCGGCGGGCCGGGGCGGCGACCTGGCGAGCGCGGTGCCCGAGGACGCCTTGTTCTACGCCGAGGTGAACGACCCGAAGGGGATCTGGGCCGACTTCGAGCAGTCGGGCCTCCGCGACATCTTCCGCGCCGTGCCCCAGGCCGAGATGCAGCTCGGCGTCGTCAGCGCCATCATCCGCGGCGCCGCGCAGCAGCGCCTGGGCCTCGCCTGGGACGACACGGTGGCAAAGTTCGGCTCGCGCCTGGGCATCGTCGTCGCCGAATCGGGCGGCGCCGCACGAGTCCCCGTGCTCCTCCTCGACGCCTCGGAGACGAAGGCCGAGCTGAAGAAGCTGCTCGCGGGCACCGTGGAGCCGGCCCTCACGAAGGCGCAAGGCAACCGGCCGGCGCTCGCCATCGCCGACGAGATGCACGGCGACGTGGCGCTCCGCGTGGTCAAGGGGCAGTTGGGCGGCCTCGCCTATGCGTTCCTTGGCGACGCCTTCGCCGTCGCCGAGCCGCCGGCCCTCAAGAAGCTCATTGACGCCCGCGCCCGGCGGCCGCTGTCCACCAACGAGGCCTTCCAGAAGGTGCGCAAGACCCTCGCCGGTCCCAAAGGGGTCGTGGCCTACCTGAACCTCGGCCAGGTGCTTACCGAACACCGGCCCGTGCTCGACGGCAACCCCGACCTGCGGCGGCTCCTCGACGGCCTGGGCCTCACCACCGTGCAGTGGGTGGCCGTGGCCTCGGCCTTCGACGGCCGCGGCGTGCGCGACAGGGTGCACCTCTACTGCGGCGAGAAGAAGCTCGGCCTCCTGCGCCTCCTGGGCAAGCTCACGCCCGGCACCTCCTCGATCGCCCAGGTGCTGCCCAGGGAGTGCCCGCTGTTCGCGTCGCTGAACTTCAAGGACGGCCCCGAGCTGTGGCAGGCGATCGTGAAGTTCCTCGAGGAGGGCGGCCAGGCCGAGGGCCTGGCGCGGATTGACGAGGGGAAGCAGACGGTCAAGCTCCAGCTCGGCATCAACTTCGACGACGACTTCGTCGGCGCCCTCGGCGGCGAGGTGTTCCTGGCCGCGAACCCCGACTTCGTGGCCGAGTTCGCCGCCAAGCGCCGGCTGCCGGAGAACAGGGATTTCGCCTTCCTCCTCGGCGCCCGCGTAGCCAAGCCCGAGGCCCTCAAGACGACCGTCCACCGCCTCATGGCCGGCCAGCCAGGCGTCGCACCCGCCGTCGAGCGAAAGACCGAGGCATACCAGGGCGTGGACATCCACACCCTCGTGCTGCCCGACGCCCCGAACCAGCCAGCGTATGCCTTTGTGGGTGACTTCTTCCTCGTGGCCAGGAACGCGGCCATCCTGCGCCAGTGCGTGGACGCACAGAAGGACCCGGCGAAGGCCCTCGCCGCCGGCCCGCGCTTCCGCAACGTGGCGGACGCCATGCCGCTGAAGCACCACGGCATCGTCTACGCCGACGTCCAGAGCATCCTCGAGGCCGTCATCACCGAGGGCAAGGAGCCGGGGCCCGGCGAGCCCGTGCGGCCGATGGTCCAGATCCTCGGCCAGCTCGCCGGCCAGCTTCGCGGCGCGTGCGCCACCCTCTCGGCCGACGAGAACGGGGTGACCCTCGAGGCCTACACACGGTCGGGGCTTCTGCCCCTCCTCGGCGTCGTCCTCACCGTCGTCGAGCGTCGTGCGGCCGCCGGCCCGCAGATCGGGCCGCCCCCCAAGGAACCGAGGCCGCCGGACTTCTGAGCCCCGCTTCGGGCGCCAGCGAGGGGTGCAGGCGTGATCTTCATCTCGTACCGCCGCGACGACAGCCAGGAGGTGACCGACCGCATCTTCCGCCGGCTGTGCCGCCAGTTCGGCAAGGACAGCTTCTTCAAGGACATGCAGGCCATCCCGCTGGGCCGGGACTTCCGCCAGGTCGTCCGCCAAGCCATCGGCCAGTCGGCCGCCGTGCTGGTCGTGATCGGGAGGGACTGGCTGACGATCCGCGACGCCCAGGGCCGCCAGCGGCTCACGCTGGGCAACGACTTCGTTCGGGCGGAGATCGGGGCGGCGCTGTCGCTCGGCGTCCCCGTGATCCCCCTGCTGGTCGGGGGGGCGGAGATGCCCGCGCCCGACGACCTGCCCGGCGACATCCGCGACCTCGCGTTCCGGAACGCCGCGGTGGTGCGCGGCGGCCGCGACTTCGAGCGGGACATGAAGCGGGTGGTCCGCGACCTGGCGGCCTACCATCCCCACAGCCCCCGCTCGGCGAGGCTGATCCTGGTCTTCTGCGCGGCCGTGGCGGCGGCCAGCGCCATCCTGAGCCTGGTCATCGGCCTGACGGGCCGCGGCCTGCCGCTCGCCCAGAACCCGGCCTCCCCCTGGTGCGCACTGGGGTGGCACGCGGCGGGCAGCCGCCTGATCCCGATACAGCTTGTCACCTACTCGCTGGTCCATCAGGACGTCGGGCACTACGTGGGGAACATGGCGATGCTCTTCCTGGTCGCGTCCTTCCTGCGGAATGCTGTGAGCCTGGGCGTCTTCGTCCGAGCCTACCTCCTGGGGGGCATCCTGGGTGGGCTGGGCTACTTGCTGCTCTCGCTCGGGGCGGCGAGAGGCGTGCCCATGGTCGGCGCCGGCATGGCCGTCGCGGCCGTCCTCGGCGCGGTAGCCGTCTACCAGCCCGACTACTCAGTCCAACTGTTCTTCTGCTGGCGGGTGAAGATGAAGTGGGTGGTCCTGCTCTTCTTCATCCTGTTCATGGCAACAGCCGCCCAGCGCGCGGCGCAGGGCATCATCACCTGGGAGGGCTGCGGCGCGATCGGGTTGATGAGTGGGGTCTTGTACGCGATCGTCGAGAAGTCGGTCCACATGCGCATCGGCGAGTGGCTCTACCGGCACGGCAAGTGAGGGGCGCGGGGTCAGAATTGCCCCTTGTTCTCCTCGGCGGGGGCCTCGGGCTTCGGGGGCTTGGGGAGCTTGTGGAGCTTGTCGCGAAGGCGCTCGTGGAGCTCCTCGGCGAGCTGTCGGGCGCGCTCCTCGCCCGTCTTGCGGGCGCGCAAGGCCGCCTGCTCCTGGAACTCCGCCGCTGCCTTCGGGTCGTGCTTGCCCAGCTCCTTGACGAGCTGCTTGTGGAGGAGCATCAGGAGCGCTCGGCGGGTCTCGGGGGGCAGGTCGTCCTCGGTGAGGTTCAGTTCCACGCTGGTGCCATCGCCGAGCGGGATGACGGCTTTGCCGAGCGAGGCGGGCGCCAGCCCAAGGCGGCGGAGCCGCTCGAGCTCGTGCTTCGGGACGCCTTTGTCGAACTTGGGCTTCGGCGCGAACTCCTGCTCGTCCTCGCCCGCCCGCTGGATGACCACGGCGCCGTCGCGGACCTCCATCTTCGCATCCGCCAGCTTCGCGATCCACTGGAGGGCCTGGCCCATGGGCATGTCGTTGACCCGCAGCGTGAGAGCCCGCCCCTTGTCGAGGCCGGGGTCCACCACCACGTTCACCCCGAGGAGCTGCTGGATGAAGTTCATCGCGTCGCCGATGGGCGTCTCGACGAAGTCGAACGTCACCCTCTTCGTCTTGAGAACCTCCTTGATCTTCCTGTCGGCCTCGTTGTCGCCGGCCGGCTTGGCCGCGGCGGCGGGCCTGACTCCCGGCTTCGGCGGCTTCTGCACGCCTGCCCCTTCGGCAAATGCCGGCCCGCCGATCCACAAGGCGATCGCCAATGCCACGAGAATGTGCCTCATCGTCTTGTCTCCTAATCCACTGAAACCCAACCGACCATGGACCTGGGCGTCGGCCAGAACTCGTCGGCCTCCGTGGCCTTTGGCCGGGCGCAGACGACGAGTTTGCCGTTGAACCGCGCGATCATCACGCTGTGGGTGGCGTCACCCGTCGAGGGCAGGACGGCGGCGAAGCTGGCCGACGGGGTCCGCTCCACGGCCTCGCGCTTCGGCGGGGCCACGAACTCGGCCCTTGCGACCAGGCCCCGCAGGGTCCCGACCTGACTGTCGAGCCACAGCCGCACGGCGACGCCGACGGCAAGCACCGCGGCCGCCGCGACGGCCCACCGCACGAGGCGCCCGCGCCGCTGCCGGGCGCGAGCCGAAGCCAGCACACGGCCGGCGAAGCCGTCGGGGACGCCTCGCGGCGCGGCCCGGCGCAGCAACTCATCCAGCTCGCGGTGATCGGAGGCGTCCACGGGCTACTCCTTGAGGAACTCGGCCAAGTGTTCCCGCATCTGCCGGCGGGCCTCGTGAAGCCGCACACGGTAGGCTCCGGGCGAGCAGCCGAGGAGGCTGGCCGCCTCGGCGGAGCTCAGGCCCCCCTCCATCGCCAGGGCGAGGGCCTCGCGGCACGCGCGCGAGAGCGTGGCGAGCGCTCGGTCCACGGCTCGCCGCAATTCCTCGCCGACGGCCTCGGCCTCAGGCGTCCGGGGGTCCTCCCTCTCTCGCTCGGGCAGCGCCTTCGGGCGCGAGCGCCGCCGCTGAGCCGTCCGCACCAGAATGGTTCGCACCCAGCCCCCGAATGCCTCCGGGGCGCGAAGCTGTCGGATTCGCACGAATGCCTCGACGAGGGCCTCCTGCGCCACGTCGGCCGCGAGGTCGCGGTCGCCGGTGAGCGACCAGGCGAGGCGCAGCAAGGGGGCCTGATGGGCCTCGATGAGCTGCCGCCAGGCCTCCTGCGAGCCGGCTCTCGCCGCCGTCACCAAGCTCGCAAGGTCAGCGTCCGGCGCCATCGCGCGCCTCGCTCCTCCCGTATAGTGGGGCGTGCTACCGTTCCGTTAGCCGACAGGGCAGCGGACCGGAGCTAGAACTGCCCCTTCCGGTCGCCGCCCTCTGGCTTCTCGCGTCTCTCGCGTTGCCTGCGGGCCTCTTCCTCGGCTCTTCGACGCGCCGCCTCGGCCTCCATCGCGGCGTGTCGCAGGGCCTCGAGGCGCTGGCGCATCTCGGCCTCCATCTGCCGCCGCTTCGCCGCGCCTTCCATGAACTCCTGGATGGCCTTCGGGTCGTGCTTCTGCGCCTCGCCCACGATCTGCCTGTGAAGGAGGAAGAGGAGGAGCTGGCGCGCCTCGGGCCGCAAGTCGTCCTCCCCGAGCTCCATCTCGATGCTGAGCCCTGGGCCGAGGGAGAGGGTGGCCCTGCCGAACGGGCGGCGGGGGCCTGGGGGCGGCTCGCCATCGGGGCGGCCTCGGGGGCCGGGCTCGCGCCCGTCGCCCCGTGCGGGCTCAATGACCACGGCTCCGTCGCGCACGTCGGCCCGGGCGCCCACCATCCTGGCGATCCACTGGAGCGCCTGGCCCACGGGCATCTCGTTCACCCGCAGGGTCACGGCCGCCCGCCTGTCGAGGCCGGGGTCCACGATCAGGTTCACGCCGAGCAGCGCCTGCATGAAATTCATCACGTCGGCCAGCGGCGTCTCCACGAAGTCGAACGTCACCTTCTTCGTTCGCAGGATGTCCTTGATCCTCTGCTCCGCGTCCTGGTCCCGCTCCTCGGCGGGCTCGGGCCTGGGCCTTTCCTCGCCCGCCAGGGCCGCCAGCGGAGCCAGCCACACGGCCGCTGCCACAAGTGCCGTCCTCATCGCATGCTCCTTTCGACCCCCCTCATCGGATGAGTGCCCAGACCACCAGGCCGGCCGCGGCCAGCGCCGCGGCGCCGACGCCCACGCACAGCCCCGGCCGCCGCCGGGCAAGGAACCGCAGATGGCTGCCGATGGTGCCGCCGAGCCGGGCCTTCGACTTGCCGCGCGCGCGGGCGCGCAGGTGGCCGGGAATCTCCTCGACCCGCAGCCCCCTGTCAAATGCCTGGCTCAGGATCTCCAGGTGAATCTCCTTGCCGTCCTCGGCGAGCGCGAGCCGTTCGAGCGCCTCGCGGCGGTAGCCGCGCACGATGCACGTCGAGGTGTAGATGCGCTTCGGCCACGCGAACCGCAGCAGCCAGTTGCCGAGCCGGCTCGGCAGCAGCCGCCTCCACGACACCCCCTCGCTCGTGCCCCCGGGCATGTAGGCCGAGGCGAGCACCAGGTCGGGGCCGCCCTCGCGCGCCAGCGCCGCGTGCAGACGCAGGATGTGCGACGGCTCGTAGCTCAGGTCGAAGTCCACGCTCACCACGAAGCGCCCCCGTGCGGCGGCGAAGCCGGTGCGGAGCGCCCGCCCGCGCCCCGCGTTCGGCGTGTAGCCGGCCACGCGGATGCGCGGGTCGCGGGCCGCCTCGGCCTCGGCGCGCGCGCGGGACGCATCGGTGCTCCCATCGTCCACCATCACCAGCTCCCACGAGCCGGGGAAGGCGGCCAGGGCCTCGCGCACCCGCCGCGCCGTCTCGGCGACGTTCTCCGCCTCGTTGAACATCGGGGCGATGATGCTGAGGTCCACGGCACCGGCCATCGGGTTTCCTCAAAGGGCGATGACAGTATTGTAGCCCGCGCCGTCCGCATAGCAAGCGCAGGACCCGTGACGCGCGACGCGTGACAGGAGAGGGCAGAGCGCGAATCCCTCTTCTCTGGTCACGCGTCGCGCGTCACGCGTCTTGCTTTCCCCTTCGACGTCACCAGGATGTGATGCTGCCGCAGCCGCTCCGCATCGGTGCGGGCGACGGGGATGGGGTTCCCGTCGGGGTCAATGCCCGCGTGGTACATCGCCGTGGCCACGGTGCCGGGGGTGGGCACGAAGCACTGCACCTGCTGGGGCCGCCAGCCACGCCGCCGCAGCCACGCCGCCAGGGCCCGCGTGTCCGCGTCGGTGCAGCCGGGGAAGGCGGTGAGAAGGTACGGCACGACGTATTGCTCCTTCCCCGCCTCGCGCGAGACACGCTCGAAGACGGTCAGGAACCGCTCGAACGCGGCGAAGGCGGGCTTGCGCATCAGCCACAGCACGCGGTCGCACGAGTGCTCGGGCGCGAGCTTGAGCTGGCCGCCCGTGAACTCGCCGACGAGTGCCCGCACGTAGCCCTCGTCGAGCAGCGCCACGTCGTGCCGCACGCCGCTGGCGGTCCGCACGTGCTTGACGCCGGGCAGGCGGGCGATGCTGCGGAGCAGGTCGGCGAGGGCCGCCTGATCCACCTCGAAGTTGCCACAGATGCTTGGGTGCAGACAACTCGCGCGGCGGCAGCCCGCGGCATCGCCCGTGCACCGCGCGCCCCAGAGATTTGCCGTCGGGCCGCCGGCGTCGGACAGGCTGCCCTTCCAGTCGGGGTGCCGCGTGAGGCGGGCCGCGTCGTCGAGGATGGACTGGCGGCTCCGCGAGCGGACGCGGCGTCCCTGGTGCAGCGCCAGCGCGCAGAACGAGCAGCCGCCGGCGCAGCCCCGATGCGTCGTGAGGCTGAACTGGATCATCTCCACTGCCGGGATCGGCTCCTTGTACGACGGGTGTGGCTGCCGCGTGAAGGGCAGGGCGTAGAGCGCATCGAGCTCTTCGGTCGTCAGCGGCTCGGCGGGCGGGGTGAACACGACCGTTTGGCCCTTCGCCGCCTGCGTGGCCCACGCGGAGCCGTTGTGCACCTGGCGTTCGAGCAGCAGCGTGGCCTCCATCAGCTTCCTCGGATCCGCCTCGATCTCCTCGTGGGTAGGTGGGGTAGGTGTCAAATCTTTATTTTTGAATTTCGCGGCGTCAGCTTCTCCGACGAACGCCGTGCCCCGGATCCCCTGCAACCGCGGTGTGGCACAGCCGCCCTCGGCTGTGTCGGTCGCTGGCGTAAGCCGCTGGGCCACCTCGAGAATGGCTCTCTCGGCCATGCCGCAGACGAGCAGGTCGGCCTTGCTGTCGAGGAGAATCGAGCGGCGGAGCCTGTCGGTCCAGAAGTCGTAGTGGCTGGCCCGCCGCATCGAGGCCTCGATGCCCCCGATGACGACGGGCAGGCCGGGAAACGCCTGCCGCACGAGGTTGGTGTAGACGATGGTCGCGCGGTTCGGCCTGGCCCCCGCGCGGCCGCCGGGCGTGTAGGCGTCGTCGTGCCGCTTCTTGCGAAACGCGGTGTAGTGGGCGAGCATCGAGTCGAGCGCCCCCGCCGTCACGCCCGCGAACAGCCTCGGACGGCCGAGCCGGGCGACATCCTCGACCGTGTCCCACCGCGGCTGCGCGACGATGCCCACGCGGAAGCCGTGGCTGGCGAGCCAGCGCCCCAGCAGCGCCGCCCCGAACGCGGGGTGGTCCACGTAGGCATCGCCAGTCACGAGCAGGACATCCAGCTCGACCCACCCGAGGCGCTCCATCTCCCCGCGGCTCATGGGCAGGAACGGCGCCTGCGGTTCCTCGTGCACGGGCATTCGTGTCCTTGCCGGGCTTGTCGGCCCCCCCTCCACGCAACCTCCCGGCGATCGTACACCTTGCGGGTGCCTGCCGCAAGTGGAGCGGCGGGGTCAGACCTCAAATCACAAGTCTGCGGGCGCCGTAACACGGGCGTACGCCCGTGGCTACCCTCTGTCGCCCTCTCGGGCCTATGTTGGTGCCATTCACATCTGTCACCGACGTTGAGATGGGCGGGGCGGGGCCTGGGCTCAAAGCGTCGGCCGGCCGAGCCGCACCCGCATCTTCGCCTGCAACTCGTCGCGAATCTTGAGCCAGCCTTCCGCCGTAATCGTCCACTCGCCGCCGAACTTCTTCACCGGGACGTCGTGGAGATCATACACGTCCGCCGTGCCGATGTTGCGCAGCCGATAGAGGACGATCGTGCCGAGATCCTCCCTCTCGCGCCTCACGGTGTAGGCATCGGCCTTGTCGGGCTTCAACTCCCGGAAGAAATGCGTGATGCTCGTTTTGATGCCCCCATGATCGAGTTGAAGAAAGCGAACATCGTGCCTCTGCAGACTCTCCACTGCCACGGGGCCGAGGGCAACCTTCCCCCCGCCGCCGTGCCGCGTCGCTACACAGGCAACGGAGAGGCCCATGGCCATGACCAGGGGGCCTGCCACGGCCAGTGCCCCTATCGAGCGCAGGGAATGGCGCTGCATCGCCGCCTCCGCGCCCTCTTCGCTGCTGCTCATTCCGATGCCCCCCGACTGGAAGGTGGGATTTCGTACCCTCGGCGGGATTATAGCAACGGCGCGCGGGCCCCGCAAGCGAATCGGCACTTGAACGCCGCGCGAGGCGGCCCCCCGGCGGGAACCCGGGGACATCAGAACTCGGGGCCGTCCGGACCTGGACGGCTGGGCTTCAGTTTCTGGGGCCCTTCGAATGTATCCTGCTCACCGTCGGGAGGCAGGCCTACCGATGGGTCGGGACTGACGGGTCTGCGGTCGTAGCGAGCGAACTCGACGACGCGGAACCGCGAGCCGTGCGCTTCGGAAACCAGGCGCTCCATCTCGGCGACCGCTGTCCGAATTGCGTGGGCGTATTCCGCCGCCGTGCTCGCCATCATGGAGCGCGCCTCGTCCAGGGCGCGCCGCTCGGCCATCAGCTCGGGGGCCTTCCGGCGACGGATGTAGAGCTCGCTCACCCGCTTATTCGCGTCGAGTTTCCGCGCGCAGAGCTTCTCGAGCTCTTTCTCCAACTGCGCGATGCGGTCCCTGAGGCCCACGTAGATGGGGTTCGGCTTGACGATCCTCAGGTCCTCCGGGGGGCCGGTGCCTACTTCTCTCAGCTCCGCCATGGCCATCCGGAGGCTCGCGCACGCCTCCTGCCACCGGGTGTGTGCCTGGGTGTAGAGCTTGTCCATCTGCTCGAAGTGCTTCATGGCCCGCTCGACGGCGGCGCGGAGCTCCACCACCTCCCTGGAGATCTGGCCGGGGACGATCTCGACGACCTCGGGCTTCTCCCTGCTCAACTGCTTGCGCAGCTCGCTCAGCGTCTCCTCGGCCGCCCTGATCTCCTGGCGGATTCTCAGCTCCTCGGCCTCGGCGGCCTCGTAGTCTTTCTGGATCTCCGCCAGCTTGTCCGTGAGCCAGGGGTACTGCTGGTTGAACTCGCGCACCTGGTTGTCGACCTCCTCCAGGGCGGTCTTGGCCACGGCCAGCTTGTCCCGGCAGTACTTCAGATCGGCCCTCGCCCGCTCCTGTTGCCTGCGGCGGTCCTCGCCGATGAACTTCATGACCATCTGGTTGACGAGGGCCGCGTTGCGCTGGGGCGAACTGCTCCGGTGGGACACGGCAATGTGCGTATGGCTCAATGCTCTGATCCGGGTCCGCTCCAGGACATCGTCGTAGATCCGCTCGAGTGTGTCCCGGTCGTCCGGGTCAGTCTCCTCGCCAAAGTCAACCTTCCGGCTCAGGATGATCTCGCGGATATTGGTCCAGGTGAGGAGTTCGATCTGGATCTGTGTGAGAACCTGCGCAATGTCCGGCGGCTGCGCGTCCGGAGCGCCGAGAGGGCGGCTGGCCACGACCTCAATGATGGCCTGCGATTCATACTCGGTTGGCTCGTCTTCGGTTGCTCCCTTGTCCCCGGGCGCACTGGCGTCCGCGACCTCGGGCTGCGGCCGGTGCTCGTGCGGCTCTTTCTCTCCCGGTTCCTCAGCGGTCTCCACGGGGGGCCGCGTATCGTCGCCACGGGGCCGCTGGAGCAGACGCGCTGTGACGGCAAATGCCAGGCACAGGGCAGCCAGCAGCAGCCCGGACCCGACCAGAACCCATTTCCTGCGCTGGAAGAGGCTTCGCGTCACCGGTCCCGCGCCCTGTTCGCTGCTCATTGCGATGCCCCCCGACGGTGAGGTGGGATTCCGTACCCTCGGCGGCCATTATAGCCGCGCCGCGCAGGCTTCGCAAGCGGATCGGCACTTGAACGAGGCGCGGGGCGCTGGTAAAGTGGCGGAGCGTGGGAAGAAAAGAGAGTCTCACGCAGAGGCAGCAGAGGGAGCAGAGGTCGCAGAGAAGAGGGGATGTGGGTTGAAATCGGAAATCGGAAATCGGAAATCGCAAGTGCCGCTTGCGGCTCTGTTCGTAGTGCGGCCTTCAGGCCGTAGGGCGGCCCGGTCCCGCAGCAGGCTACGGGCTAAAGCCCGCACTACGGACACAACACTACGGGCTGAAGCCCGCACTACGAACACGCTCGGTCTCTTGCTCGCCCTTGTGGCCTTGATCAGCGCCGTGTGCCCGGCGGTCTCGGGCGGGGCGGCGGAGGCGCCGGCGGAACTGCTCTTCGCGCCGAGCGCGTCGGGCTATGTGACGTCGTGGCTCGTGGCCGGGCCGTTCGGGTTCCTGCGCGACTCGCAGATCGATCAGGATTTCCTGGGCGGCGAGGCGACGGCGAAGCCGGCCGACAGGCTCCCCGCCGACGCCGCAAAGAAACTGCCCTGGCAGGCCGCGGCGTTCGCGGACCCCGTGTTGAACTTCAAGGAGCGCTGTCTGCCCCTGGGCAAATCGGCGTTCTACCTCGCCGCCGTGCTCGTGGCGAAGAGGGACGTGGAGCTGACGCTCGTGCTGACTCACACGGGGCAGGCGCGGGCCTGGCTCGACGGCAAAGAGGTCATCCACAGCGACAAGGATCCCTTCGGCCTCGGGCCGCGAACGACCGACCACGCCTTCGCGCTCAAGGCGGGCCAGCGGGCGCAGTGCCTGCTCAAGCTCGGGTCGGACGGCCGCTACCTCCAGTTCCTCGTGCGGCTGAAGGCGGGGCTGCGGGCCGCGACGGCAGACGACGTGCTCGTCGCCCTGCCGCTCAAGGCCGATGCGAAGCCGAATCCCGAGGCATTCGTCCTCCCGTCGCTCAGCGTGGGGCTGGCGCGCGACCGCTTCGTCCAGCCCGGCCGCGTCACCGACCTGACGTTGGCCGCCCAGGGCGGCTATCCGCTGTGCGACGGCCAGGTGAGCGCGACGCTGGCGGTCCAGGACGCCGAGGGCAAGCCCCTCGAGACCCTCAAGGCCGGGCCGGCGACGCTCGCGGCCCTCGCCGCCACGCCCGCCGAGATGCCCTGGACGCCGCCGAAGGACTCCACGTCGCCCTTCTTCAAGGTCGTGGCCCAGGTGCGGTTCGAGGGCAGGGAGCTGGGGCTCCTGTCGAAGACCGTCTACGCGCCGAGCAACATCAGCCAGTGGACCGCCGACCTCCACAAGCAGCTCCTCGGGGCGTCGGCTGCGAAGAAGCTGGAGCGCGACGCCCTGGCGACCGTGCTCCTCCGGGTCGAGAAGGCCATCCTGCTCCAGCAAGGGATGGACCTGCGTTCCTACGCGCCCGACGAGGTGTACCGCGAGCTGGAGACGGCGAGCGAGTGGCTGACCCGCCTCGACGCGGGGAAGGGCCTGCCGCCCATCGAGCCGGGCGTGCACGAGCTGGCCTACCTCGCGCCGCAGGACGACTCGCCCCAGCCCTACTTCCTCCACGTGCCGCAGGCGGTGAAGACGGGCAAGCCGCTGCCCGCCATCGTCTACCTCCACGGCTACGCGCCGTGGCTGGACAAGACGAACTGGCACGAGCTGTCGGCCGGCCTCACCGAGCAGGCCGAGGCCCGCGGCTACCTGGCCATCGCCGCCTTCGCACGGTCGAACACCGACTTCCAGAGCATCGGGGAGTGGGACACGATGCACGTCCTCCGCCTCGCAGGGGAGAAGGTGAAGATAGACCCCGACCGCGTGTTCCTGATCGGCTACTCAATGGGCGGGGCGGGCGTGTACACGCTGGCCGCCCACTACCCCGACGTGTGGGCCGGCGGCATCGTGCTGTGCGGGCGGCCACGCAACTACCTGTGGAAGGACTTCGACCCCGCGAGGGTCGAGCCCTTCAAGCGCCACCTGCTCGACCTGGAGTCGGGCGCGCCACACGTCCACAACTACCTGCACATCCCCTTCCTCGTCTTCCAGGGCACGGCCGACGTGTTGATTGACCCGGCGCAGGCGTACCGCTTCGTCGAGGACATGGCGCGGCTGGAGCTGCGGGCGAAGCTCGTGCGGCTGGACGGCCAGAGCCACTGGATCGCCGACGAGACGTTTTCGACGCCCCAGGCATTCGATTGGATGGACGCCCAGCGCCGCGTCGCCGCCCCGCGGAACGTGCGGTTCAAGACCTACTCGCTCCTCTACCCCCGCGCCTGGTGGCTGACGATCGACGCCTTCGAGCGCTGGGGGGAGCCGGCCGAGGCCAACGCCACGCTCCAGCCCGGGAACAAGCTCGACCTGACCACCCACAACGTCGCAATCCTCACCCTCCGCCCGCCGAAGGAGCTGGCCGACCCGAAGACCCCGCTCGCGGCGACGGTGAACGGCGCCGCCCGGAAGCTGGAGCCCGACGCCGAGGGCAGATTCGTCGTCAACCTGGTCGCCAGGCAATTGCCCGAGCTCAGCAAGAAGCCGTCGCTGTGCGGCCCCATCAAGGACGCGTTCAACGACCGGTTCCTGCTCGTCTACGGCACCGCGGGCGACAAGGAGGCCACCGACCGCAACCGCACGCTGGCCCGCCAGGTGCAGAAGGAGTGGTACGCCTTCGCCAAGGGCTTCCGCAACCCCACGCCCGACACGGCGGTGAGCGACGCCGAGATGGCCCGGTCGAACCTCGTCCTCTTCGGCACGCCGAAGACCAATGCCCTCCTGGCGAAGATGGCCGACAAGCTGCCCATCCGCTTCACGGACGAGGGCTACGAGATCCTCGGCAAGGCCTACAAAGCGGGCGAGACGACCGGCCTGATGTTCATCTACCCCAATCCCCTGGCGCCCGAGCGCTACATCGTCGTCTACGACGGCCAGCACTACGGCGACAAGCTCGGCGAGAACCACAAGTACGACCTGTTGCCCGACTTCATCGTCTACAGCGCCGAGCCCGACTACGACGACACGAACTGCTTCCACGCCGCCGGCTTCTTCGACTGTGCCTGGCAGCTCGACCCGAAGCTCGTGTGGACCTCCGACGGCCGGCCCAAGCCGAGGCCCTCGCTGGCCCCCGCGCCCTTCGCGCCGTAGCGGAGGGCCGGCCCGTCGCGCCTGAAGAAAGGGACCGCCATGAACCGACGCGAGTTTCTCAGGGGCGTGGGCCTCGGCGCCGCAGCGGCGTGCGCCGCGCCGTTCGGAGCGCACGCGGAGGAGCGGCCCGACCGCCCGAACATCCTCTTCATCTTCTCCGACGACTACGGCATCGGGGGCGTCGGTTGCTACGGCGCCCAGTATGCCACGCCCTGCCTTGACGCGCTGGCGAAGACCGGCACGCGCTTCACGCACTGCTTCTCCGCCCCACTGTGCGCGCCCGCGCGGGCACTGTGCATGAGCGGTCGCTACAGCTTCCGCACCGGCGTCGTGGACAACGGCACGGGCGCCCGGCTCACCCCCCAGAACGCGACGATCATCGCCAAGGTCCTCAAGCAGGCCGGCTACGCCACCGCCGTGGCGGGCAAGTGGCGCCAGCTCAGCCACTTCACCACCGCCGAGGACGCCAAGGCCTGGGGCTTCGACGAGTTCCTCATCTGGGGCGTCGGCGGCAGGGGCGAACGCTACTGGGACCCCGACTACAACCTCAACAGCAAGCCGCTCGAGAACCCCAAGGGCAAGTACGGCCCTGACCTGCTCCACGACTTCGTGGTGGACTTCATCGCGCGGCACAAGGACCGGCCGTTCTTCGTCTACTACCCGATGCCGCTGGTGCACGGCCCGATCCTGAGGACGCCCGACAGCGCGCCCAACAGCAAGAGCCTGTTCGCCGACAACATTGCCTACATGGACAAGCTCGTGGGCAAGCTCGTCGCCGAGCTGGACCGCCTGGGGCTCCGCGAGAAGACGCTCGTCGTCTTCACGGGCGACAACGGCAACGTCGGCGGCGGCAGCATCGGCGGCCGCCCCATTGACGGCGGCAAAGGCTCGATGAAGGAGGGCGGCAGCCGAGTGCCCCTCATCGCCAACTGGAAGGGCACCACGCCGGCGGGACAGGTGCTGAAGGATCTCGTGGACTTCACGGACTTCTACCCCACCTTCGCCGAACTGGGCGGCGCGAAGCTCCCGGAGGGCGAGGTCGTGGACGGCCGCAGCTTCGCCGCGCAACTGCGGGGACAGCCCGGCCAGCCGCGCGAGTGGGTCTATATCCAACTGGGCGGCCGCTACTACGCCCGCAGCGCCCGCTGGAAGCTCAACGAGTCGGGGCAGCTCTTCGACATGAAGGACGCCCCATTCCGCGAGATTCCCGTGGCTGCCGACGACGCCGACCCCGAGGCGGCCGCCGCGCGGAAGGCCCTCCAGGCCGCGCTCGACACCCTCGGCGTCGCGGGAAAGGTCCCGCCCCTCAACGACCAGGGTGAGCCCGGCAAGGGCAAGCAGCGCCGCGAGAAAGGGCGCGGGAAGGCCAAGGAGAAGAACCAATGAAGCTCGGGCTCGTGACGTACAATGTGGCGAAGGACTGGGATGTGCCGACGATCATCGCGATGTGCGAGAAGACGGGCTTCGAGGGGGTCGAGCTGCGCACGACCCACGCCCACGGGGTCGAGGCGACGCTCTCGGCGGCCCAGCGGGCCGAGGTGCGGAAACGCTTCGCCGACTCGAAGGTGGCCATCGCGGGCCTCGGCAGCGCCTTCGAGTACGACGCGATTGACCCCGCAGTCGTCCGCCAGAACATCGAGGGCACGAAGGAATACGTGAAGCTGGCCGCCGACGTGGGCGCCCCAGGCGTGAAGGTGCGGCCCAACCGCCTGCACGTGAAGGAGGGCGTGCCGAAGGAGAAGACGCTCGAGCAGATCGGCCTCGCGCTCCGCGAGTGCGGCGAGTTCGCCGCCGACTGCGGGGTCGAGGTCCGCCTCGAGGTCCACGGCCACGAGACCTGTCTCGTGCCCCACATCCGCACGATCCTCGACGCCGCGAACCACCCGAACGTGTTCGTGTGCTGGAACAGCAACCTCGAGGACCGCGACGCGAGCGGCTCGATTGATGCCAACTACGCTCTGGTCCGCCGCCAGGTCCGCCTCGTCCACATCACCGAGTTGGCCGACGAGCGCTACCCGTGGCGGCGGCTGTTCGCGCTGCTGGCCGCCGACGGCTACCAGGGCTTCACCCTCGCCGAGATCGGCCAGGGGAGCCTCGAGCCCGAGCGCTTCCTGCGCTACTACCGCGCCCTGTGGCTCGCCTGCCAGCCGAGGTGAGAAGAGGGAGCCGTGGACACCTACGGCCGGGATTTCGCGGCAGTCTACGACGCGATGTGGGGCTTCTGGGGGCCGAGGATGTGGCCCTTCCTGTCCAGGCAGGTGGCCCGCCGCTGCCGCCGCGCCCGCACGTGGCTGGACCTGTGCTGCGGCGCCGGCTCGCTGCTGAAGCTCGCCTGCGAGCACGGCTTCGAGGCCGTGGGGCTCGACCGCTCGCCCCACCAGCTTCGGCACGCCCGGCGGAACGCGCCGCAGGCCCGCCTCGTTCGGGGGGACATCCGTTCGTTCGCCCTTCCCCGGAAGTTCGACGTCATCACCTGCCTCTTCGACAGCCTGAACTACGTGACGAAGCGGGGCGAGGTCGCGCGCGTGTTCGCCGGCGTTCGCCGGCATCTGGCCGACCGCGGCCTCTTCGCCTTCGACGTGAACACCCTGGAGGGCCACCTCCGCACCTGGCGCGGCGCCTGGATCCGCCGCGGCAAGGGCTGCACGATCCTCGGCGAGTCCTCCTGCGACGAGAGGACCCACCTTGCCTGTCTCCGCCTCACCGGCTTCGTGAGGCAGGGAAGGCTCTACCGCGGGTTCCAGGAGGAACACATCCAGCGCGGCTACACGCGGGAGGAGATGGACGCGCTGCTGGAACGCGCCGGCTTCGGGTTCACGCGCTACAACGGCAACGCGCTCAACCGCCGGGTCGCCCACGCCGCCCGCCTGCTCTACGTGTGCTGGCGAGCGTGAACGGCGCCGCGCAGGAGCTGGGGGGCGTCAGAGCTTCCGCAGGCCGTTGCGGCAGACGGTTTCGACATTGGCGCGGTTATAGTAGACGCGGTTGCCGCGCCCTCCGTCGGCCTCGTGGCGGGCCTGCATGTCCAGCGGGTGCCACAGGTGATACGCGACGGCCTTGAGGTGCAGGCACACGGGCCGGCAGCCGCTCATGACCAGGCGATCGCGGAAGTCGGAGTCCTCCTGCCCGTAGCCGACGAAGTTCTCGTCGAGCCCGTTGACGGCCTCGAAGACCTCGCGGCTGAGGGCGAAGTTGCCGCCCCAGATCCTGGGCTTGCCCAGGCCGAAGAGCGCGTGCAGCCGGCTCTGCCAGTAGCGGGTGCGCACGCGCTTCCTTGCGTTCGGCTTCTGGCTGTGCGATTCGGCGGCCTCGGCCAGGAGCGGCCCGGGCTCGGCCTGGGCCGCGCTCGCCAGGGCGCGCTCCATGAAGTCGCGCGTGAGCTTCCACACGCCGCCCAGGTAGTAGGCGCGCGGGACCGCTCGGGTCACGTACGTGCGCACTAGGTCGCGCGCGGGCAGGCAGTCGCTGTCGAGGAACACCAGGAGGTCGCCGGTGGACTGGCGCACGCCCTCGTTGACTGTGAAGGCCCTGCGGTAGCTCTGGTGCTCGTGCCAGCGGTGGGCGATGGGGATGTCGGGGCGGCGCGCCCGGGCCTCGGCGATGACCGCGGCCGTGTGGTCCGTCGAACCGTCGTCCGACACCACGATCTCCCAGGGGCCGGCGTAGTCCTGGTCCCGCAGGCACGCGAGGCACAGGCGCAAGTAGTCGGCCCGGTTGTAGGTGGCGACGACGACCGAGACCTTCTGGACCGCGAGCCGCGTCCGGTTCGTCATTGCTTCACGGTCACCTTGGGCGGCCTGGTGAAGTCGTCGGAGAGGCGTTGCACGTCTTCGACCGTGAGCAGCTCGGGGGCCTCGCGGACGTAGAAGCGGTAGCGGAAGGTGAGCGGCTGGTCGGCCTTCACGACGGCCTTTGGGAACGCCCCGAAACGCCCATACTTGCGGTTCGCCGAGTAGACCGTGCCCTTCGGGTTGTCGGGGTGGTTCAGGTGTGCAACGTTGAACCGCGCCTCGCCGACCTTGCACGACATCGAGGTCCAGGGCATGTCGAGCGTGCCCTTCGTGCCCTCCTTGCCGTCGGGCGGGAACACGTACTTCGTCTCGCCCTGGTTCTTGGCCACCTCGGGGCTGGCGCGGAACTGGCAACCGGCGTGCTCGGGGTCGCCGCCCAGCTCGATGTCGCCGCCCGCCTTCGAGTGCAGGGTCGAAACGAAGTCCAGCAGCAGCTCGGGCTTGCTCTGGCGGTAGACCGTGATCGTGCGGTCCTCGACGATGGCCGGCTTGCCGTCGGGACACTCCCAGTTCACTTCGGCCGTCATGCGGCCGAGCACGGGGCCGGCGAGGGTGGCGATGGGCTTCTCGACCCGCTGCCACACGGCGCGCACGTGCCAGAAGTCGTAGCTCTTGCCGTCGGGCAGCTTCGTCTTGTTCCAACCGATGTAGATGCCGCGATGGTGAGGATACGGATCGCCGCCAGGGCTGGTGATGATCGTCTCGCCCTTGGCGTCGAACACGTGGGTGAACGGCTTGGCCGTGGGGAAGCGCAGCTTGGGGTCGGGGTTGAAGACGTACATGAAGCGCGTCACCTTGCGTCCGCCGAAGAGCAGGTCGAGGTGGTCGCCCTTCGTGTCCTCGAAGGCGAACCCCTTGTCGGGCGGCTCGCCCTTCTCGATCTTCGCCTTGTAGGTGGCCTTCTCGCCCTTCTTGAGCGACACGAGCCAGCAGAGCATCGTCGAGCCCTTTCCGGCGCCGGGCACGAGCTGCCCTGGCACCTTGCCGCCCGGGCCTTCGACCTCGACGGCCACGTCGGGGCCGGGCGCCGCGGGCAGCATGATGGGCGCGCAGACCGGCGTCTCCACGCGGTCGCTGTCGCCCGCCTCGACCTCGAGCGTGACCTCGACCGCCCGCGCGGGCAGGGCGAGCACGGCCCAGGCGACCAAAACCAGCACCAGCTTTCTCACGACCATTGCGGTCTCCTGTGAACACGGATAGGACCGATAGGACTGATGGGACTTCTCTTGGTCAAGGGGGCCGGCTGTCGGCGCAGCGCCCGCTAGGCCCTCTCGCCCAGAAGGGCTTTGACCTCCGCCAGTAGGGTCGGGAGCTTGTGGCACACGACGTCCCACACGACCTGGTCGTCCACGATGTCGTAGCCGTGGATGAGGACGTTTCGAAAGGAGACGACTTGCCGGCGCTCGGTGATGCGCGACGCGGTGGCCGGGTCGCGCCTGGCCAAGCGGCTCAGGGCTTCGCCGATGATCTCAAACTGGCGTTGAACCGCAGAGCGCAGCAGTGCGTCGCAGGCGTAGTCGTCGAAGGCCTTACCCGCGGTGAACTCCAGGATGAGCGTCGCGGCCTGGCGCATGTCTTCGAGGAGCTTCTTCGCCTCAAGCTGCATAGACCACCCGTCGGGTTCGGTTGACGGATTCGAGGAAGTACGGGTTGGTGATGGCTCGGGTCATGACCAGGTCCACGGGGCGCCCAAGAAGGTCCTCAAGCGCCGCCAGGAGGCCGAAGTAGGCATCGGCATGGGTTCCCGGCTCCAGCGGCAGAAACTCCACGAGGAAGTCGAGATCGCTGTCGTGGGCGCGGAAGCCCTCGCCCGCGGCGGCCGAGCCGAAGAGCTCGAGGCGCCGGACCTTGAACCGGCGGCACAGCTCCAAGAGCTCATCTCGGTTCTGCTCAATCACCGGGACCATCGGGATTCTCCTCCCTCCATTATGGTGCGCCGGAAACCGAAAAGCAAGCAGCAGCGCCTGGCTGCCGGGTCACACCTCGCGGATCTCGACGGTCCGCTGCTCCTCGATCGAGCGGACCATGGCCTCGATGATCTGGGTGGCGGCGAGGCCGTCGGCGGCGGTCACCACGGGCTGCTTGCCGTCGAGAATGCAGTCCACGAAATGGTAGATGGGCATGACCACGAAGCCGTGCGGCACGCCGAAGGCGTCGAGAAGGCCGGCGGTGAACGGCGTCTCGAACCGCTGCGGGCCGGCAACGCGCAGGCCCTGCTCGGTGCAGTTGACCTGTGCGGTGCTCTTCGAGCCGACGAGGCTCATCTGGAAGTCAATGAGCGTGGGCCAGCTCTTCGGCAGAATCCAGCAGGTCTCGAAGGTGGCGAAGCAGTCCTCGAACACCACGGTGGCCTGGATGGCGTCGTAGGTGTCGGCGCCCTTCTTTTTCAGAATGGTGCGGCGCGCGTGGGCCGTCACGCGCAGGGCCTTCTGCCGGCCGATGAGCCAGCGCATCAGGTCCACCGCGTGCGGCAGCAGGAACCAGTGCGGGCCGCTCTTGCCGGCCCACGAGAGCATGCCGAAGGGAACTGAGAGCGGATTCGACAGACGGATGTAGCCCATGACGGGCGTGCCCAGCTCGCCGGCCTCGATCCGCTGCTTGAGGGCGAGGAAGGGGGGATTCCAGTGGTTATGAAAGTCCACCATCACGGTGCGGCGGGCCTTCTTCGCGGCGGCGAGGATGCGGCGCGCCTCGGCGGTGGACGTGGTGATGGGCTTCTCGATGAGCAGGTGCTTCCCCGCGGCGAGGAGCTTGAGCGCCGTGTCGGTGTGCGCGAAGTCGGGCGTGGCAATCGAGACGGCCTGGATCGCCCTGTCGCCGGCGATGGCGTCGAGGGTCCGCACGGCCTTGGCGCCGTACTTCCTCGCGATCTCCTTGGCTCGGTTGCGGTTGAGGTCGTAGACGGCGACGCATCGGGCGCGCGGGTGCTGGGCGTAGGCCCTCACGTGGTTTTCGCCGAAGAGGCCGCAGCCCACCACAGCGGTGTTGAGAGACTTCACGGGCCACCTCCTGGCTCAAAATCGGACCTATAGGTCCTATGCGATGAAGTGGAACCACAAATGCGTCAGCGCCGCGGCATACACGCCGGCGACCACGTCGTCGAGCACGATGCCCCACCCGGCGTTGAGCGTCTCCGCGCGGCCGGCGGGGAAGGGCTTGATGACATCGCAGATGCGGAAGAACAGGAAGGCCGCCAGGGCGACCTTCCAGCGCGCCAGCTCGAGCATCACAAGCGGCGTGACGCCCACGAGGGCGAGCATCTGGCCCGCCGCCTCGTCGAGGACGAACTGGCGGGGGTCGCGGCTGTCGTAGCGGACCTGTGCCCAGTGGCCGAGCGCGATGCCGACGACGGCGAAGAGCAGGCCCGCGGCGCCCACGACCAGGCTGAGGGCGCGCCCATCGAGCCGCAGCGCGGCGACGAGGTACAGCGCCACGGCCCCCAGGCTGCCCGCCGTGCCCGAGGCGAAGGGGAACTCGCCCAGGTAGAAGCAGCTCACGGCCCACTCACGCACGCGGTCCATGGGCCTCCTTTCGGCCCGACGGCTTGCCCCCCACCCTGGCTTCCAGATCGTACCCAGTCGCATCGGTGATCTCCACCTCGACGAATTGCCCCGGCCTCAGGCGCGGGCCGCGGACGCGGAGAATGGGATCCACGTCGGGCGCCTCGGCCATGCTGCGGCCCGCGAACACCCCGCGGCCCAGGCGGCGGTCCAGCACCACCTCGGCCCGCGCGCCCACCCGCACCGCGGCCTTGCGGAACGCGATGGCCTGCTGCCGCCGCATCACCTCGTCGCGGCGGGCGGCCCGCACGGCCTCCGGCACCGCAGGCCCCTCGACGACCGCCCGCGTGCCGTCCTCCTCCGAGTAGGCGAACGCGCCGAGGCGGTCGAACTCCACCTCCTCGATGAAGTCGAGGAGCGCCGCGAAGTCCTTCTCCGTCTCGCCAGGATACCCGACGAGCACGGTCGTGCGCAAGACCAGGTTGGGGATTCGCTCGCGGAGGCGGGTGAAGAGGTCGGCCATGGCCCGCCGGGTGGTGCCGCGGCCCATCCGCTCGAGCACGGGGTCGCTGGCGTGCTGAATGGGCAGGTCCACGTAGGGGCACAGCCTGGCCGTCGAGGCGAATGCCTCGACGGCCGCCGCGTCGAAGTGCGCGGGGTGGGAGTAGAGCACGCGCAGCCAGCGGAGCGGCTCCACCTCGGCGAACTGCGCCAGGAGCATGGGCAGCGCGCGGTGGCCGTAGAGGTCGAGGCCGTAGTTCGTCGTGTCCTGCGCGATCAGGATCAGCTCGCGGCAGCCGTCGGCGGCGAGCTGCCGGGCCTCGCGGAGGCAGACCTCGAGGGGCTTGCTGCGCAGCGGCCCGCGGATGAGCGGGATCGCGCAGTAGGCGCAGCGGTTGTCGCAGCCCTCGGCGATGCGAAGGTAGGCGTAGTGCCTGGGCGTGATGCGCAGGCGCGCCCCCTCGTCCCCGAACCTCCGCGGCAACGGCGCCACGCGGACGACCGGCTCGCCCGCGGGCCGGGCCAGCAGCCCCGCGGCCACCTCGGGCACCCGACACGGCTCGGCCACGCCCACCCAGGCGTCCACCCCGGGCAGCTCGTGGCTCAACTCGCGGCCGTAGCGCTCGGCCATGCACCCGGCCACGACCACGGCGCGGCATCGCCCCGTGGCCTTCAGGCCCAGGGCGTCGTGGATGGCGCCCAGCGACTCGCTCTTCGCCGCCTCGATGAACGCGCAGGTGTTCACCACCACCACGTCGGCGTCGGCCGGGTCGCCGCAGACCACCCAACCCGCCTCGGCGGCCGCGCCCAGGATGCGCTCCGCATCCACCTCGTTCTTCGCGCACCCCAGGCTGATCAGGCCGATTCGGTGTTGTCGCTTTGGGTGCTTGGCCAAGGCCAGTTCCTGCCAGCATTGGGACCTATGGGTCCCATAGGTCCTATTGAGACTGACCTCGCGTTCCGTGCGGCATGGGCGCAAACGGCGGCTCGGCCTTGAGCTGCTCGGCCAGGGCCTTCACGGCATCAATCTGCTCGGCCTCGCCGAAGCAGGCGAGCCACACGGCGCCCTCGGCGCCCGCGACGCCGCCGGCCCCGATGGGCACGGCCTGCACGCCGCACAGGTTCCACAGCGCCTCGATCTCGGTGAAGATGTCGCCGTGCATCGGCCACAGCGAGGGGCCGCTGCCGCCCTCGGCCTCGAGTTTGCGGGCCGCCTCGGGGATGTAGCTCGGGATGTCCTTCTCGAGCCCCACGGGGATGAGCAGCCGGATGCGGCGGGCCACCAGCGTGCCGAGCACGGCGCCGAGCGTGCCGCCCGTCGGGTGCCCGACGAGCAGGCCGGCCACGCGAGCCGCGTAGTTCAGCGCGTTGGCGCCCTTGAGGAACACGTCGCCCGCCTTCATCTCGGCCACCGCGCCTGTGGCCGTCGCGCCCTCGACGGGCTGGCCCTTCACCAGCACCACGTCGGGCACGTCGGCCGACAGGTCCGCGTCGGCCCGCGATACCCCCGCGGGCAGCACCTGGCCGAGCACGTAGTGGCGCTTCTCGATCGGCTTGCCGAGGATTTCCTCGACGACGTAGGCGTTCGTGCCCCCCTTTGCGATGGCCACGGTGCCGTTGGCCAGGGCCTCCTGCACGGGCTGGTACTTCGCCACGCCCTTGGCGATCAGCCGCTTCGACTGGGCCACGGTCAGCACGAGATCGGTGCGCACGGGTGGATTCTCCAAAACGGAGTGGCTTCCCCGGCAGCATTGTAGAGGATGGGCGAAGGCGCTGCAAGAGGCGAGCCGAGCCGAGCCGGGCTCGTGCCCCGGGACTCTTCTGCCCGGCCCCGGACCGTCGCAAGCCGGCCGCCCGTGGGCGCCACGGCTCCGCGGCCGGGCCCCGTGCCGAAGGGCGCCGCAGCTACTCACAACAAGGGAGGCCCCGCGCGCGCCGTGCGCGACGACGCCGGCGAAGAAGGCCCATGCCCCCCAGGGCGAGAAGGGCAAGCGCGCCGGGCTCGGGTACGTAGTTGTACTCGAGCTCCAGCATCTGGAAGCCCGACTGCGGGTCGGTGAGGACCCTGTACGTGAAGAAGTCCCCGGCGGCCCCGCCCAGGGCGAAGTTGGGCCCGAGCGTGAGCGACTGGGCCATCAGCACGTCAATCGTCTGCTGAGGGTCGAGGTCATTGCCGGGCAGCAGCGACACGGCGAGGAGCCCGTCCAGGAGGGCCTGGCTGGCAACGCTCACGAAGTCGAACGACGCGGCGCTGGCGATGTCAATGTTCAGGATGTCGCCCGCCGGCTGGATGTAGCTGGCCAGGCCCCAGGCCTGCACCTCCGCGAGCGACAGGACGCACCCGACTGCGAGCTGCTCGACCCTCACCGTCTGGCCAATCGTGTTGGGCGCGAAGCTCACGCACAGGCCATACTGCGGATACGCCTGGGCCGAGTTGGCGCCGTTATCGGCCACGCCGTCGAGGTTCGTGTTCGCGCCGTTCGGGTTCCCCAGGTCGAACGGATTGAGCACGTTCACGCCCGTGGCCCCGTTGAGCAGATTGACCGTGAACTCGACGAGGCGGTCCTGGCAGGCGTCGCTGCGGTTGAACAGCGTGACGTTCTGGATGGCGTATTCGCCGCTGAGGGCGACCTGCCACCAGACGCCCGGGCCGCCGGTGGCGGTGTGCGTGGTGGAGCTGGCGCTCCAGTACCCATTCGTGTTGCCGTCAATGGCGCGGCCGGCGACCGCGGCGGGGGGGCCGGCGTAGTCGTTGATCTGTGTGGCCACTCCTCCCGCGGTCGCGAGCGCCACGTTGCCGCTCTGGAAGCGCACGGTGCCCACGGTGCCGATGCCCCCGGGCGACACGACGCCCGGCCCGGCCGCCGCCACCACTACGTTATCCAGATTGCCGTCCGCCGAAGCGGAGTTGGCCACGCTCGTGTTATCGGTGAACGTGAGCGTCGCCGACCCGCTGTCGGCCACGAAGGGGAGGTAGTACCGGGTGAACGTCGTGTCATTGTTGACCGTCCCCGGTCCCGTGCCGGAAATCGTCTTGTTGAGCAGCGCGCTGAGGCCCTGAACTGTCGCGATCAACTGCTGAGTCCGCGTGCCCGACGACTGGGCGAAGTAGACGCCGTAGTCGAACTCGAGCAGGTAGCGCTGGCCGGGGACGGTAGCGAAGGTCTGGGCGATGGACGACGTGCCGACGAGGTTCCCGCTATTCCAGGCGACGGCATTGAGCCCGTCCGTGCGGCCCTGGGTCGAGCTCACTTGCACGGCGGAGCCGGTGACCGTCCAGTTGGCCAGTCCGCCGCTCTCGAAGCTGCCGTCGATGACGCTGGCCCGCGCCGACGCCACGAGCGCGAGCGCGGCGGAGATTGCCAGCCACACACCCACTCTCGACCTTCGCATGGCCATGGCCCACTCCTTGTCGTCGAATCTCTTGAGGAGCCCCATTTGTCTCTTCTCAATCACACACCTACATTAGGAATACAAAGCAAGCAATTTCCATGCCCGCCGGATGGCAGAATCCGTATGGCCTGGCTCAGCCACTACTCCTTTATCTGCAAGCACTTACGACTCGCAGTTGGGTCCGTCGCGCTTCGCCTGCGCCAAGCGGGATCGGGCCGCATGTTGACGGACGTCAACATCAGGAACAGCCATTCTCCCTATCTCTATCATCTGCTGGCACTTAAGCATGTTGCGCATCGTCAACGTCCGGAACGCCAAATCAACATGGGCCCAGGGGGGTGCGTGTAATCTCCTACGGTCAAGGGGTGGCAGGCGAACGCCCGAAGGGCGTGGCGGAGTAAAGCCCACGGTGCAGCGAAGCGGAACCGTGGGTTTGCGTGCCAGAAACAGGCGTAGCCCAATACTGTTCGGCACGGTTGTTGCTTTGGGAGAGCAGCGAGTCGTCGAACCTGGCTCGCACAACCGGAACCGTGAGGCATGACAATCTCTTACAACCGCATGACAATTCATGACTTGTACTTCTGGAGGGCTTTGTGTCATGTTGGCGACATGGTTATCCCCGCACCGCACAAGCCGGGGCCGAAGAAGAAGCCCCCCATCGTGCCGAAGCAGGTCCAGGGGGTGAAGTACCTTCGGAACTTCCGCGAACTGCTGGGTCCGCTGGAGGCCCACCGCAATTGCCCTAACCGCGACCTGCACTACGACGACTATGTG
>Ga0307379_10001888_pt1 | contig 31878 bp, 21 predicted proteins | sample UN2MG_FD_202237 | JGI IMG/M metagenome (GOLD analysis project Ga0307379, IMG submission 202237) | Soil microbial communities from Risofladan, Vaasa, Finland - UN-2 | ecosystem: Environmental > Terrestrial > Soil > Coastal area > Acid sulfate soil | place: Finland: Risofladan, Vaasa | collected...
AAGGCGACCAGGTCCATCGTCTCCGGTTCCGGGAGCGGTGGTCGCGAGAAGAGCCGCATGTCGGCGATCATCTCGTGCGCCCGCTTGACCTGGGCGTTCACCACCGCCAGTTCCCGGCGCCGCTCCGGGTCGGTCTCGTCTTCGAGCAGCAATTGGGCGCGGCCGCCGATGATTGCCAGCGGGTTGTTGATCTCATGGCCCGCCCCGGCGGAGAACTCGGCCAGCGACTCCAGCTTCTCCGTCTGGAGCGTCTCTTGGAAGTGGTTTTCCAACTGATCGAGCCGGGCGAGCCTGGCGGCGAGCGCGGGCAGCACGTCGACCGCCCCTTCGAGGGTCTCCAGCCAGGCTTGCCGGGCTTCCATGGCCCGCTGGCGGCAGTCCTCCGCGTCGAAATCGCTCGGTGGGGACGTGGTCTCGTCGCCGAGGATCCCGGCGGCTTCACTCACCCGCAAAGCCGCAGGACTCTGGTCGGCGGTCGCCAGCCAACCCGGCAGGCAGTCCGAGATGGTCTTCCGCTTGCGGCCCGATGCCGGTGGAAGCCACTGGGGAGCGTCGTGGAGCAAGCCGCGCAAGAAAGCTTCCTCGGCGGCATGCTGACCGTCGGACGCGGCCAGCAGCGCGGCCACTTCGGCAATCTGGAGAAGATGAGAAACCCGATCCGCATATTGCCCGGCCTGTTCCGCGTCGGGCGGGCTGGACCACGCGTAATCGGCCTCGTCCCACTGGAGGACCTCGCTGGCGTGCCGCCTGAGCCACGCGGCCAGTTCCACGAGGGAGCGGGGCGGGGAGTCGTCGCGCCGGGCGGCCACACAAACGCCCCACAGCACCAGCGGTGGATCCGCCGCCAACTGCTCGACAAGCAACTCGATCGCTCGGGTGTCGTCGGCCAACAGCGCTTCGACCAGCACCGCCGCCGAGCGATCGGCCATGGGCAGCACCAGGCGGCTTGAGCCGGCGACAAGCGGGGGTAGCGGGCGCATACGGCAAGAAGAACGGGAGACGGAGGAAGGCTGCGGTAGCCCGGAAGCCTGGGAAAGGGAGACGGGCCCCACTGCGCGCTACTGCTACGCAGGTAGTGCACGTACAGTCATTTTCTCTGCTTGGATGCAGAGGTGTCCGCGATGAGCCGGCACGAAACGCCGATTTGCGTTACATGCTGGGAACCGCCTCGATGTCCAGTAGCTGGCACATGCGTTCGATGAGTCGTTCCACCTCAAACGGCTTGTGCATGAAGTCGTCCGCGCCGGCTGCTCTCAGTTCGCCGACCTTGTCCTCTTCGACCATCCCGGAGATGCAGATGATACGCACGTCGTCCATGGCCTTGTCGCTGCGGACGATCTGGCAGACTTCCTTGCCGTTGATGTCCGGAAGCATGACGTCGAGCACCATCAGGTCGGGGCGGTACTCCTTGACGGTCATGCCCGCCTCGAAGCCGTTGTTCACCGAGCGAACGTCAAACCGCCCGTCGCGTTCCAGGACGTCCGAGATCAATTCGACCAGTTCCTCGTCGTCGTCGACGATAAGGATCTTCCGTTTTCCACTTTCCAACGCGTCGGTCGGAATGCCGTTGTCCCGCATGAAGGTGTAGAGCTGCTCACGCGGGATCCGGCGGAACCGGCTCCCAGGCACTCGAAATCCCTTCAATTGCCCGGAGTCGAAGCAACGAATGATTGTCTGCTGACTCACTTTGCAGATCTTGGCTGCCTCGCCGGTCGTGAATACAGTCTTCGTTGCCATCGGTACCTGACTATCCCTCTTCCTAGCCACCAGGGCGAGCTAGTGTCAGCGAAACCCCCGAGGGCAGATGTCGGCTCGACGCTCAGGAGTCTCTAGGCCTCCGTGTCACAAAGCATGGGAAACTACCCCTGAGTTCGCGGATACCCGCAAACAGTGTACCTCCCGTAACTGCGCACCTCCCGTAACTGTATACAGACAGCAGGCTTATCCGGCACTGCCGACTTTACCGAACTTGCCAATTGGCACCAATTATAACTATCTTGCCCCTGGTGTCAATACAACTCTTGATTTTTTAAGCCGTTATTTGCCAATAGGTTACGAACGTCAGGCCGCAACGATTCTTGGCACCGGCACGCAGCTCGGCGCTCGAATACGCCTGCGGACCAGTGACGACATGATTCGCCTGAGGGCCTGAGGGACCTGGTGTCGAGCTTGTCCCCTCTTCTGAGGACTTGCCACTGAGCGGACCCGGGAGGTCACAATACCCGTTCCTCCGGGGGGATAGCAACACTCGGTTCACCCCGCGCTGGCGACCAACGTGCGTCTCTCCGGCCGACACCGCCAGGATGAGAATCCGGCCTCCCTACATCGCTTCGCCCGGCGCTATTCTCGAAAATCTCGCCTAGACTGCCCTTGACAAGGTCGGTCGTGCTGTCTACTGTATTAGTTAGATAGCACAGGAGCACGCCATGTTCTTCAGAATCGACCCTTCCGACGACCTGGCCATCTACGACCAGGTCGTCCGCCAGGTGAAGTTCGCGGTGGCCGGCGAGGTGGTCCGAGTCGGCGAGCTGGTGCCCTCTGTTCGGGAGTTGGCCCGCGAGCTCACGATCAATCCCAACACCGTGGCCCGGGCCTACCGGCAGTTGCAGGCCGACGGCGTGTTGGAGCCGATCCGCGGCACCGGCCTGGCCGTCGCGGCCGGGGCCCACGAGCAGTGTCGCACCGAGCGCGTGACGCTGATTCGCGCCCGGCTCCGCCAGGTGCTTTTCGAGGCGAGGCAGAGCCGGCTCGATTCCGGCCAACTGCGAAGCCTGATCGAGTCCGAATTGGCCCACGTCGAGCGAGAGGAGGTGTGAGCATGGAACCGGTGATCCGACTCAGTCGTTTGTCCAAGCGATTCGGTTCTCAGATCGCGCTTCAGGAGGTGTCGTTCGACGTGCCTCCCGGCGTGGTGTTCGCCCTGCTGGGCGAAAACGGAGCCGGAAAGACGACCGCCATCCGCATCATGCTCGGGTTGGCCGAGCCCAACTCGGGCACGACCGAGGTCTTGGGCCTGCCAAGCGCCACCCGGGGCTTGGAGATCCGCCGCCGCGTCGGCTACGTGCCGGAGCACCCCACCTTGTACGATTGGATGACCGTCGGCGAGATCGGCTGGTTTGCGGCCGGCTTCTACGGCGACGGGTTTCTGTCGGAATACCTGCGATTGACGGCCGGGTTCGGACTTCCGCGCCGGCGCAAGCTCAAAGCGCTTTCCAGGGGGATGCGGGCGAAGGTGTCGTTGTCGCTGGCCCTGGCGCACGATCCGGAGCTGCTGGTTCTGGACGAGCCCACCTCGGGGTTGGACGCCCTGGTCCGACGCGAATTCCTCCAAAGCATGGTCGATCGGGCCGCGGCGGGGAAGACCGTGTTTCTGTCCAGCCATCAGATCGCCGAGGTCGAGCGCGTGGCCGACGTCGTGGCCATCCTCCGAAACGGCAAGCTGATGCTGGTCGAGCGGCTCGACGAGCTGAAGGCGCAGACGCGCGAAGTCACGCTCACCATGGAAGACGGCGCCCCGGGACCGCCCGAAGTGCCCGGGGAAATACTGTCCTCGCGGCGCAAGTCGCGGCAGTGGCAACTGCTGGTACGAGGCGTCGCCGAAGACCGGCTGGAGGGCCTGGGCCGGCACGAGTCGGTTCGACAGGTGGAAATCCGTGCGCCCAATCTGGAAGAGATCTTCGTGGCGTACATGGAGCTCGGCGCGTCGTCCGGCGGCACGAGGTTTGTAGAGGAGGTCCCCACGCAATGAGCCACTCGATCTTCTTGCGGCTGCTGTGGAAGGAGTACCGCCTCCAGCGGGCCTTCTGGATCTCGATGGTGGTGCTGGCCGTCTTCTTGCACCTGATCGTGCTCGCTTCGGTGCGGACGGCGAACCTGACGCCCGAGGCGATGGCCGCCGCGCGCACGACGTGGGTTTTCGAGATCTCCCTGGCCCTGGCGGCGCTTTACGCCCTGGGTTGCGGAGCGACCCTGTTCGCCACGGAGCACGAAGCCGACACGTACCAGTTCCAGCGGTCGCTTCCGGTCTCCGCGCGCCGGCTCTTCTTCAGCAAGGGGACGTTTGCCGTCACGAGCACGATGGCGATCATCGGGCTCCTCTGGGGCCTGGCGGCGATGATGGCAGGAGGGCGTCTGCCCGAGCAGCGCACCCATCTCGGGCAATGGGGGCTCTGGGGCTTTGGCACGGTGGAGCTACTGGTTTGGGGGACGTTCTTCTCGCTGGTGTTGCGGCGACCGCTGGCGGCCGCGGTGCTGGCCATCGTGTGCGCCTCGGTGAGCGTACACTTCGTCGTAACGGCGTTTGGCCCGCAGTGGTTCCGCGAGCCCTATATAGAGGCGTTGCCGATGCGAGTCGTTTTCGTGGGGATGCTCGCGGTGGTTACCGTCTGGTTGGGGCATCGCTGGTTTCGCGAGCGGCTCTTCGGCATGCGCAAGTCGGAGGATTTCCAGCCCATGGGCGAGGTGCCCGAGGCGCCGATGATCGGCATGCCGCGTCCCACCGGGACGCTCACCCGGCTCGTCTGGCAGCACGTACGACAGTCGGCCGCGATGTTGGCCATCCTCAGTGCGATGGTTGCTCCCCTTTGCCTGACGGGGTTCTGGCTCTGGGCGTTTGTGCTTTCCTCGTTTCAAGGTCCCGGGCCCCTCGGTGCACCGCTTTCGCCCGGGTTGGCCCTGGCCGTCATGGCCGCGACGATCGCGGTCCCGCTGGCCGGCGCGAGCGTGTTTCTGGGGGATCAGCGGCGACGGGGCTTTCGGTTCCTCACGGAGCGGGGCGTGTCGCCGCGGCAGTTGTGGCTGAGTCGCCAACTGGTCTGGGCGGTGCCCGTGCTGTTGTGGACCGTGCTGATCTTGCCGGTGTCGCTCCTCCCGGCGGCCGCGCATTCCGGGCCCCCTGGCGAGGCACTCGTCCTGGTCGCGGCGGCGTTCGGCTTCCTGGTCCTCGCCTACCCCGCCGGCCAGCTCTCGTCGATGCTCTTCTCCAGCGGCATCCTGGCCGGGTTCTTCAGCGTGGCGCTGACCCTGCTGTTGTGCGTCTGGGCGGCGCTGATGGCGGGGCTGGGCGTGCCCTGGCTCTGGTCGGTCGCTCCCATTCCAGTCGTCCTGCTGCTGGCCACGTTCGTGCGAACGCCCAACTGGCTGCTGGAGCGGAAGACGCTCAGGGCGTGGCTGCCGACGGCGCTCACCCTGGCCGTGCCGGCGGTGGCGATCGTGATCGGGGCCTGCGCGCACCGCGTCTACTCGATCCCCCTGGTCGATCCCGGCTTCGACGTGCAGGCGTTCGCCGTGCCCCCGTCGGCCGAAGCGAGGGCCACCGTCGACACGTATCGCCGAGCCTTGGATCTCTACGACGCGTTCCCCAAGCGCGGGCTTGACGAGAAGGGAACCTGGAGGCCGTCGTCCGGGCCGTCGACTCCTCTGACCGAGGCGGACCTCGCCCTGCTCGACCAGAACGAGGCGGTGCTCGACCGGGTGCTCGCGGCCACCGAGAGGCCCTGCGACTTCTTCGACCCGGCGGGGCGGCTCTCCTACGGCCGCCCCCGCGCCGGGTTCGACGATCTGGGGCACTTGCTGGTCAACAGCGCCCGGCGGCTCGAGTCGGAGGGAAAGCTGGACGCGGCCCTCGATCGCTACCTGGCCGCGGTCCGGTTGGCGGCGCAGTTGCGCACCCGGTCACTCGCGGCGCGGATGCTCGAGGCCGACCGGGTGGAGCGCTACGCCTACGACTGCCTGGCGTCGTGGGCCGCCCACTCGGAGCAGACGGCCGACCGGATTCGCGACGCCATCGCCCGGCTCGCGCCGATCCAGGAGCAGATGCCCTCGCCGGACGACGCGATCAAGTCGGATCACGTCTTCATGGAATGGCTCCTCGCAGGCGACGTCGAGTTGGGCGAAACGGGCGACTTGCAGATCGGCGTGCCGATGGACCAGGCGAATTTTTTCCTCATTCTTGCACGGCGGCTGCCGTGGGAATCGGCCCGCGCGCACCGCGTGATGCGGCTCTTCACGTCGCTGGAGCTCGAGTACCTGGGCGACGTCGAGTCGGCCGTCCAGGGCAATCGGCCCGTCAACGTCTCCGATCATCCGCTCAACGACCTTGCGCAGGTGACGCTGAGTTACAACACGTTCCCCATGAACAGCTTCTACGTGTACCAGCCACGAAGCGAATTGCTCGCGTGGAAATACCTGAGAATGGAAACTCGCCGCCGGGCGGTGCTCGTGCAGCTTGCCCTGGCGGGATGGAACGTCGAGCACGGCGAGCTGCCCAAGCGGCTGGAAGATCTGGCCGGAGCGTTCTTCGATCAACTGCCGATGGATCCCTTCGGCGGCCGGCCGTTCCAATACTCCCGCGAGGGACAGCCCGGTTCCATTCGCGATCTCGATCCGTGGCGATACGAAGACGATCCGCAAGCACTCGAGCCGGGGGCCGACGTGATCGTCCGGACGAGCACACCGTACTTCCAAAGCGAGGGCCGGGATCGCCGCCGTTGGTTTGCCGGCTACGACCACCGATCCCGCGGATCGGACCGCGACTTCATCTTCCCGATCCCGGTCGGCCCCTGACCGGCGGGGCTGGCCGCGCGGCGCTAGCTCGTCGACGCCCTTCCCCGTGCGCCGGCTCCCCCCTATCATGAAACGTATGAGCACGCCGCCGTACGAGTTCGACTGTATCGTCGTCGGGGCGGGGCACGCCGGGTGTGAGGCGGCGCTGGCCGCCGCGCGCATGGGGGCTTCCACCGCGCTGCTGACGACCAACCTCGACACGGTCGCCCAGATGAGCTGCAACCCGGCCATCGGCGGCGTCGCCAAGGGGCAGATCGTCCGCGAGATCGACGCCCTGGGCGGCGCCATGGGCCGGGCGATCGACGCGGCCGGCATCCAGTTCCGCGTGCTCAACCGCCGCAAGGGACCCGCCATGCACGGCCCCCGCGCCCAGGCCGACCGAATGGCCTACCACCAGGAAATGAAACGGCTCGTCGAGCTCCAGCCCAACCTCGCGCTGCGCCAGGAGACGGCCGAAGACCTGCTGGTCGAAGGGTCGGGCGCGTCGCAACGCGTCGTCGGCGTGCGCGTCCGGGGCGACGCCCTCTATCGCGCCCCGGCGGTGATCCTCTCGACCGGCACCTTCATGCAGGGCCTTCTGCACTATGGCGAGCAGACCCTCCCCGGCGGCCGCGCCGGCGAAGGCACCAGCGCCGGCATCAGCCGGGCCCTGCGGCGACTCGGCCTCCAACTGGCCCGGTTCAAAACCGGCACGCCCCCCCGCGTCAACGGCCGCACCATCGACTACGACAAGACCGAAGTCCAGCCCGGCGACGACGACCCCCAGCCCTTCTCCTTCCTCACCGGCCGGATCGACTGCGACCAGCTCCCCTGCTGGATCACTTACACCAACCCGGCGGTCCACGACCTGATTCGGGCGAACCTGGACCGGGCCCCCATGTACACCGGCCAGATCCAGTCGACCGGGCCGCGGTACTGCCCGTCGATCGAGACCAAGGTCGTCCGCTTCGCCGACAAGGGGCGGCACCAACTGTTCCTCGAGCCCGAGGGACGCCGCACCAGCGAAGTCTACTTAAACGGGCTCCCCACCAGCCTGCCGCGCGACGTGCAGGACGCGATGCTGCGGCTGATCCCCGGCCTCGAGCGCGCCGAGATCCTCCGCTACGGCTACGCCATCGAGTACGACTACCTGCCGCCCGAGCAGCTCAAGCCGTGGCTGGAGACGAAGCAAGTCGCCGGGCTCTACCTGGCCGGCCAGGTCAACGGCACGACCGGCTACGAAGAGGCCGGCGCCCAGGGGCTCGTGGCCGGCGCGTCGGCCGCCCTCGCCCTGGCGGGCAAGGAGCCGCTCATCCTCGGCCGCCACGAGGCGTACGTCGGCGTGATGATCGACGACCTGGTCACCCGGGGCGTGGACGAGCCGTACCGCATGTTCACCAGCCGCGCCGAGTACCGCCTCCGCCTGCGCCACGACAACGCCGACCGCCGGCTCACGCCCCTCGCCCATCGGCTCGGCCTGGTCGACGAAGCGCGCTGGCAGCGGCTCCAATCGAAGGAAGCCGAGATCGCCCGGGTGGTGCATTTGCTTGAAACCACGCGATCCGGCGAAGTCACGCTGGCCCGGCTTCTCCGCCGTCCGGAGGTCGCGTGGGACGATCTGGTCCGCGAGCTACCCGAGCTGCGGGCCGTGCCGAGCGAGGTCGCCCGGCAGCTCGCCCACGACGCCAAGTACGCCGGCTACGTCGCCCGGGAAGACGCCGACATCGCGCGCCAGCGCCGCCTCGCCGAGCGTCGCATCCCCGACGACTTCGACTTCCGCTCCCTCCGCCACCTGCGTCACGAAGCCCGCGAAAAGCTCTCCCGCATCCGCCCCCTCAACCTCTCCCAAGCCGCCCGCATCAGCGGCATCACGCCGGCGGACCTGGCGGTGCTGATGGTCCACCTCGATGGACGGTCGGCCCCGCAGACATAGTCATCCATCCCTCGTTCCCAGGCTCCGCCTGGGAACGCACTACCGCGAGGCTCCGCCTCGCACGTCAACAGGCAAACACGGCACCTTCCCATTCACCATGACCGCCCTGTCCCGCCGGACACTGGGCCGACACTGGGCGGGGCAGGCAGAGCCTGCCGACTATTGCGTTCCCGGGCAGAGCCCGGGAACGAGAGAAAAAGCTCTCCCGCATCCGCCCGCTAAACCTCTCCCAAGCCGCCCGCATCAGCGGCATCACGCCGGCGGACCTGGCGGTATTGATGGTCCACCTCGATGGACGGTCGGCCCCGCAGACATAGTCATAGGATGCCACGGTCGTCTTGCCCGTGCTCCTTGCGACATTCGAACAGGCCCGGCCCGACGCCCGCCCGCCACGGCGGATCGGGATTACGACGATCGTCGGCTCGCCACCGTCGCACCGTGCGTAGTCGCATCGTAAAGTCTTTCATGGCAAGCAGTAGGGACAACCGATAAGCCTATTGGAACGGCCCGTTTCTTACCTTGGAGATGGTGAAAACGGGTGACTTGGCACGCCGATTTCGGTACGATGACGATTGGGGTCCTCTGGGCGCAGGCGGCGTATCGCCGTCATGGAGGATTCGGGGATCTCCTTAGCGGAGCGAGTCCACAAATGGCTACTGCTGTGCAGCTCAAGGCTTTGCTGAGAAGTTACTCTGAAGGGGACGCAGAGCATTTCGCGTCTGTGGCCTTGCAGATAGCCGCCCATGCCGCGCGCACGGGGAAGGGACGCCTCGCCCAAGAGCTTCGCGATTTGGTCGATGAGATCAAACAGAAGCAGCAGCAGGGCAAGATCGGCGGTGCGGTGCCTATCGCTCGACCGCAAGGGGAACTTGCGGGACTCCTGTCGGTTACCTATCCAAAGACGCGCCTGTCGGAAATGGTCCTGGGACCGCAGACGCGCGGGCCGCTTGAGCGCGTCGTTCGGGAGTACCGCAGCCAGGCCAAGCTGCGTTCCCACGGCCTTTCGGCCCGCCGGAAGTTATTGCTCGTCGGACCGCCAGGATGCGGGAAGACGATGACGGCTTCCGCGCTGGCGGGTGAGTTGAAACTCCCCCTGTTCTCCGTGCAGCTCCACGGGCTAATCACGAAGTACATGGGGGAGACGGCCGCCAAGCTGTACGTGATTTTCAACGCGATGAGGGAGACGCGGGGTATCTACTTCTTCGACGAATTCGACGCCATCGGCGCCGACCGGGGCGCCAAGAACGACGTGGGCGAGATCCGGCGAGTGCTCAATTCGTTTCTCCAGTTCCTCGAACAGGACGACTCGGACAGCATGATCATCGCGGCCACGAACTACGTCGCGATGCTCGATGAGGCCCTCTTTCGCCGATTCGACGACGTAATCCGCTACACCCGCCCCGACGCGAAGCAAGTCAACGAGTTGATACGCAATCGCTTGCAGACGCTTCTCGTGAAGCAACCGGACTGGAAGCAGATACGAGAGGCCGCCTCGGGCCTCAGCCATGATGAGATTGCCCGCGCTTGTGATGATGCGGCGAAAGACTGCGTCCTGAACGGGCGCAAGCGGATCGGTACGGCGATGTTGGTCACGGTCCTTGAGGAACGGCGTAGGCCTGGCCGTTCACCGGCATCTGGTGTAGACGGTTTACGAGGCGATTCGTAGTCTATGGACGAGCTCAGGCACCTCTTCCCGCACGAGACGGCGGCGACCGAGGAATACAAATGATGAGTGAGACTCGATCACCGCTTACCAGCCGGATGCTCCAGCGGATCAGCACACTGCGCGAGGAATTCAGCAAGCATATGGTCAATGGGGCATTGATCTTCCATGCGATGATCGTCTTTCGAGACGATCTCGAGAACCCTGCCTTCGGACCTGCGGGCGTGCTCCAACAAACTGGGCAAGACATCACAATAACGTTGCCTGCGGTAGACGCGAGGCAAGTCATCCACTTTTCAGGAATGGAGACCATCGAACCCCCGGTTTGGACACAGCTTGGGCGGCAGGCACATCTTCCCAACGCGCACGGGCTTTTGCCGCAAGCCAGGAAGCTCCTTGTGGAGAAGCCTGGCAAGGTCGCAGACCTGTTCACGGTTGTGCGCGAATTCAATCCGGAAACCGGCTCCCGTGCCGAGAGATTTGCGTATCTGGCAGCCGACGCGGGACGAATTGTGCACGAACTACGCGAGTGTCTCGCACCGCACGGCATCGTTGACTACGGGCGCGACAGCGGAAGCTCCCAAGATACACAACGCTGGCTGATAACGCTCCATCGTCTTGCATGGCGCGGTGATCCCGAATCGGGACTTCATGCAACTCGCAATACTTGGATTTCAAAGAAACCGGGCCAAGTCTCGTTCTTCCCCTACGATTCTGATGCGCTCCGGAAACTCAGGGCATTCCCGCTCCTCGCGGACACGCTGAAGAGCATTCCGACTCCGCCAGATCGATACATTAGCGTCGTTGACCAGGACTTGTTCTTGGCGTCATTGTACGCGATCAATGACGTGGTGTCTCTTGCGATGTCAACGATGCGTGAAGAGACCGATGAACAAGCATCGGAGCCGTCTCGAGTGTCGCGCGAAGTAGGGTTCGTAGGACGGGAAGGACGGGAAAGCATACAAACACAGGCATTACGCGACTCCGTGTTCATAAGCTACAGTCACAACGACGAGAGATGGTTGCTGGAGCTCGACGATATGCTGGCGCCCGCAGTTCGCAACCGTGTGGTCAAAGTGTGGCACGATCGCAAGATCAAACCCGCACAGGCTTGGCGACAGGAAATAGCGCAGCAATTGGCTAGAGCGCGGGTGGGCGTGCTATTGGTGACAAAGGACTTTCTCTGCTCGGACTTCATTCAGGAGGAGGAGTTGCCGTACTTGCTGGAGGCCGCAACGAAGGAAGGCGTTCCGCTATTGTGGATTGCGGTTGACCACTGCATGTACGAACACACGCCGTTAAAAGACATCCGGGCGGTGAACGATCCCGCGAGGCCCTGGGGCTCGATGCGAGGCGCAAACAAGCAGCGCGAGATCAAGGCGGCCTGCCAGAAGATATTGGAAGCCTGCGAGCCCATCGAGGAGTAACGCGGAGGCGTTTCCGGCTGCATACGCCTTCTCACGCCGCGAACTTGACCGGGCCTTCCGGGCACTTGAGGTCGAACAGCCCGAAGAGCTCATCTTGCGTGAGCCCGAGCTTGCGGTGACGTTCCGCGCCAGAGGAGATCGTGTCGAACAGCTCGCGATTCTCTTCGGGGATGCCGTCGATCCGCTCTTGTTCTCTGTCTCGGGGGTGGCCAATTCTTGCCTTTGACTCTTCTGCGCCCGCTGGCGCATGATGGCGGTAGGATGCGATGGTAGGCGATCTGACGGGGATGGTGCGCGCGAAGCGCAACCGCGACGTGCGACCGAGGGGGAAGCGGGATGTTCGTGAGGAGGGAATCCAATGGGCAGGGGCGTCTTGGAAAAGCGGCCCGTTGTTGGCCGGAAGGCGCGGGAGGGAGGGGGCATCGTGGAAAAACGCGAGGTTGTTGACCAAAAGGCGGATCGGGCCCTGGCGTTGATCGCGTCACGGGCCCGACTGTTCGCCCGGCAGGGGGCCGTGGTGGCCACGTGGCGGTCGTATCGGGGCCGGAGGCTGGGGCCGTACTGGCGACTGGCGTATCGGGAGGCGGGCCGGCAGTGCTCGGTCTACCTGGGGCGCGCGGGACGGGGCGTCGAGCGGGTAAGGCAAGCGTTGGCGGAGTTGCAGGGGCGATTGCGGTGGCGCCGGACGTACCGGCGCCTGTGCCGTCAGGTGAAGGCCTCGCTGCGGGCGTGCCAAGCGGAATTCGACCGCCAGTTGCGGCGATTGGGCTTGCGGCGCAAGGGGTTTGAGGTCCGCGGCGGATGGTCGCGCGGGCTGGCGCGGCATTTCAGTATGAGCACGTCAGGCCCGGCTGCGACGAACCGAGACTTTTTTTCCGCCGGGCCGTCCGGCTCACCTCGCCTCAGACCATGCAGCGAGGTGCCGCCCTAACGTGACCTCACGCCGCGAACTTGAGCGGCCCTTCGGGGCACTTGAGGTCGAACAGGCCGAAGAGCTCGTCTTGGGTGAGGCCGCGCTTGCGGTGGCGTTCGGCGCCGGAGAAGATGGTGTCGAACAGCTCGCGCTTCTCTTCGAGGATGCGGTCGATCCGCTCTTCGATCGTGTCGAGCATGAGGAAGCGGGTGACGGTGACCGGGCCGGCGACGCCGATGCGGTGGGCGCGGTTGATGGCCTGGTCCTCGACGGCCGGGTTCCACCAGCGGTCGAAGAGGAAGACGTAGCCGGCGAACTGGAGGTTCAGCCCCACGCCGCCCGCCCCGTAGCTGATCAGGAGCACGTGGCGGTCCGGGCCTTCGCGGAACCGGCGGATGGCCGCGTCGCGCTTGCCCGAGGGGATGCGCCCGTGGTACTCGACCGGGCCGAAGCGTTCGAGGCGCCGGGCGAGCCGGGTAAGCGTTTGCACCCACTGGCTGAAGATGATCGCCTTGCGCCCGCTCTGGGCGACCTCTTCCAGGTCGGCTTCGAGGCGCTCGAGCTTCGAGCTGGCGCCGGTGGCCGGGTCGAAGTTGCAGATCTGCTTGAGCCGGAGCACCAGCTCGAAGACGTGCTGGATGGTCAGCCCCTCGCCGATCTCCGTCAGCCGCAGCACGCCCTCTTTTTCGGCCAGATGGTAGCTTTCGCGCTGCTCGGGCGTGAGGTCCAGCTCGGCGTCGCGGAAGAGCTTGGGCGGCAGGTCCTTGAGCACCTGGTCCTTGGTGCGGCGGAGCACGTAGTCGCTCACGGTGCGGCCCATGCGCCGGGGCCGCATCTCCGAGCTGAGCACGCCGGGGGCGAGGAACTCGAAGATGCCCACCAGGTCCTCGGGGCTGTTTTCCACCGGGGTGCCGGTCAGCGCCCAGTTGCGTTTTCGGGAGATGAGCCGGGCGGCCTCGCTGGTGGCGCTTGCCCGGTTCTTGATCCGCTGCGACTCGTCCAGCACGACCAGATCGAAGTCGAGAAGCGGCTCGCCCGTCGGCTCGCGCGACTCGAACACCTCGCGATCGCGGTGCAAGAGCTCGTAGTTGGCGATCTTGACGGGGAGCTGGGGCACGAGCCACTGCCAGCGGCGCCGGGCCCGGTCGCCGTCGATCACCAACAGCGGGATCTCGGGGGCCCAGAAGTCGAACTCGCGCTGCCAGTTGGTCACCAGCGGCTTGGGGCAGATGAGGAGCACGCTCCGCAGCTCGCCCGAGCGGACCAGCAGGCGGATGGCCGTGATCGCCTGCATCGTCTTGCCCAGGCCCATCTCGTCGGCGAGGATCGCCGCGTGACGCGGGAAGAGGAAGGCGACCCCCTCGAACTGATACGGGAAGGGCCTGGCGGGAAACTCCAGCGAACGCTCCTGGAGCATCGCTTCCAGCGAGGGTTGGAGGAGGTAGTGGAGCCGGTCTTCGAGCTTGATCACGTCGGCCGGCGGCCTGACCCGCGTGGATCCGGTGGCAGGGCCGGGCGGCGGGGCGGAACGGCCCTTCGCGCGCCGCGGCGTCTGGGCGGCGTCCGGAGCGGGCGGGAGGGCGAAGTCGACGTCGGACTCGCACCGGGGCGTGAACGTGAAGCTCTTCACCCGAACCGGCGATCGGCCAATCGACACCGAGATCACCCGGGGCGGGGCATCGGTCAACGGGAGCTGGTGCGTCTTGGCTGCCGCCAGGCGCTCCAAAGCCCGGTTCCAGCCGGTGACGAAAGCAGCCGCTTCGATCGCCACCGGGACCTCGAACGCCCTCGGCGCGGGCTCCGGGCGCCAACTCGTCCCGCCCGGAATTCCGCTCGAATCGAGGCCGTCCGACATGGTTGCCTAATGCCCTCCCCGACGGGCCTCTTCGATGGCCTCGCGAATCCGCTCGAACGGCTCGGCCAGGTCGAACCCGAACTCGCCCAGCCGGTTGGCGATCGCGTGAGGGTCATCCTCGCCCGAATCGGGCACGGCCAGCCGGTTCCGGCCCAGTCGGAATCCGATCAAGCCGCCGGGCGTGCCGTGGGGTGCGTCGAGCCGCCAGGTGTTCGATGGGGATTGGTCCGCAGAGGCCGGGTCCGCCGCCGGCGTTTGATCCTCCGAGCGGAGCACCAGCACCACGGGCATGGTCACAAACTCCCGCAGGGCCAGCGCGGGCGCCCGATCGGTGCACACCACCTGCGGCTCGATTCGTCCCTTGTTCACTAACGTTTGACCGATTTGCTCCCCGAACAGGTAGGGCTCCAGGGTGGGGCCGTAGAGGATCTGCTGGGCCCGATTCGGCTTGATCGGGGCCGTGCAATGGAATTCGAGAGGACGTCCGGCCAGGTTGAGCACGAGGTACCCCCCGAACAGGCCGTCTTTCGGGTCCTCGACGGTCGTCAGAAACCCCAAGGCAGATTTGGACTTAGCACTTCCCGCGGTCACCGGCTCCCTCGCCTACGGTTGCCGCCCCCGGCTTTGCTGCTCTCGAACGTTCCGAGAGGCCCGGCAGGGGCCTGCTGGTGGATCGGGCTGGGAGGGGGCCGGACTTTAGGAGCTTGGCGACGAAATCGGTCGGGCAACCGGGGGGGACGAGCGGCGGGTGCTCGCGTTGGGCCGATTGCCAGGGCGAGCAGTCCGGATCGGGTCCGCCGGGGGCAAGAAGTTCGGGCTGGAGGCTCGACTTTTCGGTCAGATCTTGTTTATACTGGAACGAGAAAGGGACAGTCCTTATGACGCAAAATCGCCGTTCGCGACAGCAGCTTTACTCTCAGATCGACGTGGGGCAGCCTGCGGCCGCCCCGCAACCGCAAGCGGGTGCGACGGGCTCCGGCCTGGAGCTGGTTGCCGTGCTGCGGGAGATCCTCGCCGCCCAGGACCGGCAAAACGAGCTGCTCGAAGAGCTGGTCGGCCAACTCAACGCGGCCCAACGACAGCGGGCCAACGAGCTGGGCCAGTGGAAGCAGGCCAATCCCGAGCTGGCCCGGAATTGTCGGTTTGCGGCCGAAGCCCTCAGCAAGGTCCAGACCGAATACCTGGCGAACCTCACGGAGGAGATCCGGGAGAACTTCGAGGCCCTTCGGGACGGCGAATTCATGCTCAACGAATTCGTCGACCGGTTCGGTCCTCGCGTGGCCCACCTCAACGGCCTGTTGCAGGTGCTCTCGCAACTGAGCGCCACCAGCGACCCGGCCAACGCGTCCAACACGCCCTGAGAGGCGGCCCCGAAGGGCATTCTTCGAGACCGGAACCGCGCGTTCTGCCGATCCGTTCGTGCCGAACCGGCTCACCGGGCCGCCACTCTCCACACGCCCTTCGCGCGACCCCGGTCGCCGCCTCGCCGAATCAAGAGCCCGGCCCGGCGCGGAGTAGCAGGCACACGCCGTGTGCCGTAGCCGGCGGACGGCACACGCCGTGTGCCTGCTACTGAAATCTCCGCCGGTCCCCGGCCAACCGCGATCTCGAAGAGGGTGGCACAATCCTGGTGACACATCCTGGTGACGTGATACCCGATTCACGGAAGCACAACGCCCGGGCTTGGCTGCTCGGTCTCCTGACAGCCGGCGTGGCGGGGCTGCTCGGCTGCCGACCGCCCGTCGAGTCGACGCCGGAAGCCGCCCCTTGGTCCCTTGCCCAAAGCGATTCCGCCGAAGACGGAGCCGGGCTCGACCGCTGGCCGGGCTGGCGGGGGAGGAACGGCTCGGGCGTGGCCCCGGGCGGGAGTCCGGCGACGAGCTTTGGGGCGACCGAGGGCTTTCGCTGGAAGGTCGAGGTGCCGGGGGAGGGCAACAGCTCGCCGGTCGTCTGGGACGAGTGGGTCTTGTTGACCACGGCGCTGGACAAGAGCGATCCGCCCACCTTGGCGATCCTCGGTTTCGACCGCTCCGACGGGCGTCTTCTCTGGCAGACGGAGGTCGGTCGGGCCCGGGGCCGCACGCACGCCAAGAACGGATACGCCTCGGCCACCGTGGCGACCGACGGCGAGCGGGTCTTCGCCTTCTTCGGCACGGCCGGCCTCTACTGCTGCGACTTCTCGGGCGAGGTGTTGTGGCGGGCCGAGCTGGGCGACTTGGGCCACATGTACGGGACCGCGGCCAGCCCGATCCTCTACGGCGACTCGGTCATCCAGTTGTGCGACTCGGAAGAGTACTCGTACCTCGCCGCCTTCGACAAGGGGTCCGGCGAAGCGATCTGGCGGACCGCCCGCCCCAGCAACGCGTGCTGGTCGACGCCCGTTTTGGTCGAGGCCGACGCGGGCTCCGGCCCCCGCACGGAACTGGTCGTCAACGGCACCGGCAGCCGCAGCCGCGACGGACGGCTGGTGATCGCTTACGACCCGGCGGACGGGCGCGAGCTGTGGCGGGTCCGGGGCACGGCCGAGCTGGTCGCGCCCACCCCGTTGGTCAGCGGCGGGCTGGTATATAGTCTCAGCGGCCGCAACGGGCCGATCCTCGCCATCCGGCCGGGCGGCACCGGCGACGTGACCACCAGCCGCGTGGTCTGGAAACAGCGTCGCGGCGGGCCCTACATCCCCACCGGCGTCGTCTACCGCAACCGGCTGTTCCTCGTCCGCGACAACCGCGAGGTGGCCTGTTACAATGCGGGGAGCGGCCGGCCCGTCTGGACGGAGCGGCTCCGCGGCACGTTCACCGCCAGCCTGGTCGCCGCCGACGGTCGCGTCTACGCCGCCAGCGAGCAAGGCATCGTATACGTCTTTGCGGCGGCCGACACGTTCCAGCTTCTGGCGCAAAACGACCTGGACGAGCGGTGTCTGGCCACGCCCGCCATCGCAGGCGGCGAGCTTGTGATCCGCACCAAGAAGCATCTGTACTGCATCCCGGAGCGTGACGCCGCCGGCCCGCAGCGGTTGGCCGACGGCCGCGAGTGACCCGCGCGGACCCGGGCGCGCGTCGGACGGCTTCCGGCGCCCGGGCCGGACATCACTGGTTCCCAAGCTCCGGGTTGGGAACCCCGAACGGCGAAGCGATGCTTCGCCCCTGGGCAAGCGGAAGTTAGGTGCGTTCCCAAGCCGGAGCTTGGGAACGAGGGAACACGGCAGAATAAGGTGGTCCGATGAGAGCCCGGACGTTGCGAGCCCGACGGGGCGACCCGTCCCGCGCCGGCGTTGCGATCCGCCATGTTGTGGCGGCGCTGGGGATCTGCCTGACGGCGTTATGCGGCTGCACGCGGGCCGACTCGGCCCCGGCGCCCGAGGGCGGGCCCGATCCGCCGAGGCAAGCTTCTGCCGGGCGTTCTGCCGAGGAAACGGCGAGCTGGCCCTTGTTCCGGGCCGACCCCCTGGCCAGCGGCGTCGCCCGGGGGGAGTTGCCCGAGAAGCTCCGCGTTCTCTGGACCTTCGCCCTCGACAAGGGCTGGTTCGAGTCGACCGCGGCGATCGTCGACGGCACGGTCTACGTCGGCTCGACCGACGGCAACCTGTACGCGGTGAACCTGGCCGACGGGAAGAAGAAGTGGGAGTTTCACACGGAGGCCGGGTTCACCGCCTCGCCGGCCGTGCGGAACGGCCTCGTCTACCTCGGCGACAGCTACGGCAAGTTCTACTGCGTCGACGCCCAAACGGGGAAACAGAAGTGGAGCTTCGAGACCGAGGCCGAGATCAACTCCAGCGCGAACTTCTACGGGAAGAACGTCCTGTTCGGCTCGCAGGATTCCTTCCTCTACTGCCTGGAAGCCGACACCGGGCGCGTCGTCTGGAAATACGAGAGCGAGGATCAGATCCGGTGTTTCCCGACCATCGTGGATGATCGCGGGTTCGTGGCCGGCTGCGACGGGCGCCTGCACGTGGTCGACCTGGCCGGGGGCAAGCCGGCCGCCGAAGTCGACCTGGAGGGGCCCACGGGAACCACGCCCGCCGTGCTGGAGTCGATGGTCTTCGTGGGCACCGAAGGCGGCGTCTTCTTCGCGATCGACTGGAAAGAGGCCAAGGTGGTGTGGACGTACCAGAACCCGGAGCGCCAACTGCCCTACCGCTCGTCGGCCGCCGTGGCCGAGGAGGCGGTGATCGTCGGCTCCCGCGACAAGCGGCTCCGCGCGTTCGATCCGAAAACCGGCCGGGAGCTTTGGGCCTTTAGCACCCGCGGCCAGGTGGATAGCTCGCCGGTGATCGTCGCCGGGCGCGTGTTCGTCGGGTCGGACGACGGGCACCTGTACGCCGTGGACCGCAAGACGGGCAAGGAAGTCTGGCGCCACGAGCTGGGCGGCTCCCTGTTGGCCTCCCCCGCGGTGGCCGCCGGCCGCCTGGTCATCGGCACCGACGACGGCGACCTGGTTTGCTTCGGAGGCGACTGAATGGCGAGCCGCTTGCGGCTTCGCCCGCCCACTGTACCTGACGTCCGTTTCCCCAACCGTCCCCCCACTACCAACTCCCAACTCCCCACTCCCTTCTCCCTACTCACCCATGACCAAACCCCTGATCTTCATGATGGGCCGCTCGCCCGCGTTCTTGCCCACCGATCGCAAGTACGCCCGAAACCACATGTGGGCGGATGCGGTGGAGGGCGGGTTGCGCGTGGGGCTTTCGGCCTACGCCGTGAAGCTGTTGGGCGACCTGAGCCACTTGGAGTGGTCGGTCGAGGTGGGCACCCCGGTCGAGGCAAGGCAGCAGATCGGGTTCATCGAAGGATCGAAGGCCACCAGCGAGCTGTACGCGCCCCTGGCCGGCGAAGTCCGAGAGATCAACCGGGCCGTGCCGGCCGACCCGACCCTGCTCAACTCGAACCTCTACGACACCGGCTGGCTCCTGGTAATCTCCGCCGGCGATGCGGGGCTGCTCTCGCCTGAGGAGTACTTCGCGCACCTGGAGGCCTGTTGGCCGCTGACGCAACGCATTCTCAAAGGACAGGCAGGTCGAGACCATGGCCGATAGCATCCCCGTGATTCTTTCCCGGGCCCGGCCGGGCCAGGGCGATCACGCCCGACTGGAAGAGCCGCTCATCGAGGCCCTGACCGGTCGACCGGGCGTCGCGCTTCACGTGGTCCCCCACCTCTACGACCTCTCGCCCGACGGCCCCGGCGCGGGGCTCCTGCGCTCGATCCCCGGCCCGATGATCGTGCTGGCCTGGCTCTACCCCCGATCCGCGTTCTGGGTGCTCGACGCCCATGGCGTGAAGGGCCGTCCGGGGCAGGCCGCGTCGCTTCCGGACGACGAGCCCGGCCGGCCCCCGTCCCACGTGAACGCCCCCGGCCTCCCCGAGCGGACGATCTGGTGCTGCGACCTCCGCGCGCACGACCGGGCGGAGCCGTACGTGGCGGAGATCGCGCGGATCGTCGGCGCATCGGTCGAACAGGTTGGACCGGAGGCGCCGGCGGCGGCCGCGCCCCCCCACGTGATCGACGAGGCCACGCGCCCGCGCTGGTACCCGGTGGTCGACTACGGCCGCTGCACCAACTGCCTGGAGTGCCTGAACTTCTGCATTTTCGGCGTGTATGGGCTGGACGAATCGGAGAGGATCGTGGCCGAGGAGCCCGATGCGTGTCGTCCCGGCTGCCCGGCGTGTGCGCGGATCTGCCCGGCCGGGGCGATCATGTTCCCCGAGCACGCCGACCCGGCCATCGCCGGCGATCCGAACGCCTCGGCCGAAGGCCTGAAGCTCGACCTCTCCCAACTCTTCGGCGGCGCCGACCCCACGCAGCTCGCCGCCGGGGAGCGCGATCGCGCCCTCTCGGAGAAGCACCGCCGGGAGACGCAATCTTCCTCAGACGAAGCCACCCCCCCCGCCCCCAAAGACGACCTGGACCGGCTCGTCGACGAGGTCGACGACTTGGATCTCTGATGCGGCAAATGTCCGAAGCCAGGTGCGCTAGACCGTCGCCGGACGGTCGATCGCCATCCGAAACCGAGGAGTTTATCGCCATGAAGAAAGCGAGCTTGACCTGGGGCCTTGGGCCATTCTGCGTGTGGATCGTGCTGGGCGCGGCGACGGCGGCCGTCGGGGCCGATCCCGCGCCGGGCGCGACCGATTGGTCGGACTGGGAGAAGTACCGCGATTCGGTAGTCCACCCGGCAACGATCATCAAGCCGCAAGACCTGGCCCGGGCCAAGGAGAACCTCCAGCGCTACCGATGGGCACAGAGCTACGTGGAGCGACTCCGCCGGTCGGCCGACGGCGCGCTGAAGACCATCTCTCCGGAGTACCTGGAGCGGATGATCGAGCCCACCACGCCCGGCTGCACGGGCCCTTGCCCCGCGTGCCGTGCCAAGGGGCTCCCCTGGCACCCCAACGGGCAGTGGAGCTGGTCGGCCTCGCGTCCGGATCAGCTCGTTTGCTCGGTGTGCAAGACGGTCTTCCCCAACGACGAGTTTCCCGAGAGCGTGGTGGTCGAGTGCGAGTGGGGCCGCGGCCAGAAGTTCACCTTCATCGGCGGCGAGACGTTCAAGTGCTTCGGCTACACCCTCGCCCGGCCGAGCCTCTCCGGCATCATCCGCGCCCGCAAGGTCTCGCACGTGACCGGACTCCTGGACACGCTGGCCACGGCCTACGCGTTGACCGACCAGCCGCACTACGCGCGAGGGGCCAAGGCCATCCTGCTTCGCTTTGCGGAGGTGTTTCCCGAGTATCTCGTCCGGGCGGGATACGGATACGGGGAGTACGCGGGCATGGATCCTCACGTGGCGGCCGAGCGGATCAACCGTCTTCCCGAGGACGAGCTGGTCTATCCGCCGAACAAGCCCGACCGAAAGATCTACACCGGCTACTGGTCGGCCAGCCGGATCGGCACGTCGGGCATGGACGGCGGCTGGGTCGTCGGGATCGCCGTGGCCTACGATCTGACGTGCACCGCGCGGGAGAGCGGCGTCGCGGTCTACTCCGACGACGAGAAGCGGCGGATCGAGCACGATCTGCTCCTGGAAAGCACGTATCTGGCCGCCTGCGATCCGGCGATCAACAACAAGTCGGTCGGCAACCGGGCCGGGGCGGCCGTGGTGGGGATGTGCGTCGGTCATCCGGGGCTGGTTCGGTTCGGCCTGGAAGGTTTTCTGCGAACGGTCGACGGCTGGTTCCTGCCCGACGGCGGCACGTCCGAATCGCCCGCCTACGCGATGATGACGATGGGAGGCGTTCGTTCTTTCGGCTTGGCGTTTCGCGACTACTCCGACCCGCCGGGCTACGCCGCCCCGGACGGCACGAGGCTCGACCGCTTCGACGCCTGCCGCGACACCCGCTACGGCGATTGCTGGCAGGGGCTGATCTGGACGCTCCAGGGCGACCTCCGGTTCCCGCCTTCGGCCGACTCCTATCGCACCACGAGCATCGGCTCCAGCTTCGCCGAGCTGATCGCCGTGGCCTATCCTTCCGACGAGCACGTCGCCCTGCTCAAAGAGATCGCGGGCAAGGACCTCGCCGGAGGCTCCGCGCGCGAAGCCCTCTTCTACCGGGAGCCCGGCCTCGAAGGACGCGAGGTCCCGCCGCTCCGGCTGCCCGACGTCGTGTTCCCCTTCCTCGCCCAGGGCTATCTGCGAACCGGCCCCGCGGGGCGCGAGAGCCTGGTGATGCTCAATGCCAGCGACTACGGCGGCCATCACCATCTCGACAGCCTCAACCTCTACTACTGGAAGGACGGCCGCGAACTGCTCTCCGACCTGGGATACTTGTGGGACCATCCCGACAAGCGCGAGACCTACTGCACGTTCGCCCACAACCTCGTCAGGATCGACGGCCGCGACCAAGGGCGAAAAGGACGCGGCGGCCGCTTCCACCTCTTCTCGCTCACGCCGGGCGTCAAGGTCGCCGAGGCGTCGTCCCACGCGTATGGCCCCGAATCGCTCTATCGGCGCACCTGCGTGCTCGTCGATCACGGCCCGTCGGGCTCCTACGTCGTCGATGTCTTCCGAGCCGGCGGCGGCACCCGCAGGGACTACGTCTTCCACGGGCCGGGCGACCAATACGAAGCGGAAGGGCTGTCGCTGGTGCCGGTCCCGTCCGATCCGTCTTCTGACGGTGCGCTCCCGCTGGAAAACCTGCGACAAGCAACCGGCGAGTCGCCCTGGAGCATCCGCTGGACGATGCAGGACGAATACGAGCTGGGGGCCCTGGCGCCGGGGCAGCCGGGCGAGATCGTCGCCCTGGGCGACGGCTGGGGACAGCGCGACCACCGCAATACCGACCGCGGCGCAACGCTGCCGTACGTCGTGCGCCGCCGCGTCGGCCAGAACGGCCGCGACGCCTTCGTGACGGTCTTCGCCGCGAATCCGACCGGCAAGCGGCTCGTCGAGAGCGTCCGGCGGTTGCCGATTCCCGGGAGCGATGCCCCCAACGCAATCGCCGTGGCGGTCGAGACGACCGAGGGCACCGACCTGGTCGTCAGCCTGCTCGAGCCGAAGCGCGTCACCGTGCCGTTTGACGGCGGCGACCTGGCGACCGACGGCCGGCTCACGGCGATCGTCTCCCAAGGCGGCAAACCCGCGCGGGCCTGCCTCGTGGAAGGCTCCCACCTGGCCGCGCCGGGCGTGAAGCTCGATCTGCCCGTCGCCGCCTACCGGGGGAACGTCGTCGACGTCGCCAGCGCGCCGGGCAGCTCCTATTTCGTGGTGGAGGGCGACCTGCCCAACGGCCCCGACCTGGCCGGACAGACCTTCTTCGCGATCGACGGCGACACGCGCCGGGCGTATCCGATCGCGGCGGTCGAAAAGGTCGACGGCCGGCTCCGCCTGTTCACCAAGCGCGACGGCCGCGGCTTCGAGGCCCGCCCCGCCGAGCGATGGGAGCTGCCGGTAACCGCCCATCGGGAAATCTCGGACTGAAGGAATCACTCTATTCCCAGGCAAAGCCAGTCCGCGACGGCGGGCGACGACCCCTGATCGCCACGATGTCCCTGCCGAAGATGGCTCAGTTCGCAGGTCCCGCCGGCTGCTCCGTGGGATCGAGGGGCTCGGCGACGGTCAGCTTCTCCTTCGGTAGCGTCTCCAGCAGATCGGGCAGGTCGTAGGTCTTCAGGGCGCCGTGGACGACGTTCTCGAACTGGTTGGTCGCCATCGGCGTGCGAACCACGCTGGCCCAGGAGTTCAGACAGTTGCGCAGCGATAGCGAGCCGAAGAGCTCCGGCTCCAGGGCCGCCGCGTGCAGTGCCGGCGGGCCGACGCGGCCGATGCCGATCAGGTGGACGCGGTTCGGCTTGTCGCTCGCCTCGTAGCCGGCCAGGAAACGGGCACTCACCAGGACGTCCTCGGTCCGCATGGCCAGGTACGACGTGCCCAGCAGGTAGGCCAGGTAGAGCTCCTTCCACTGCGGCCCGACGTGATAGGGAATGCCTCGGTTGCCGGAACCCTCCGGAGCCGTTTCGCCCAGACCGCGGAGATCCACCGCCAGCACGAGGTGTCCCTGGTCGACCAGCTTTTCGATCGGGCCGCCCGGACCGGCGTCGGCCTGCTTGCCGTCGGCGTGCAGGTAGAGATACGCTTCGCCGCTGCGTTTTTGCGGGACGAAGGCCAGCGCCGGCAAGGAGACGGCTGGTTCCGGCCGAAGGATCAGTTTGACAAGCTTGTGCCGATCCCGGTACGCGGTCGACGCGACGGTCGTGCAACCGGGCTCGGGCAAGTCGGCCAGGGCGCGGACGCCGGTGATCTCGCGGACCTTCGCGAGCGCTTCGTCCTTGCCGGCCGGTTGCCAGAGGTCGTTGCGATGCTTGGCCAGCTTCTCTTCCAGCTCGACGTTCAGGTCGTACGTGGTTCGCGCGCCCTCCAAGAGCATGACCTGGCCTCGCGGCGTGCACTGGAGCTGCTCGTCGCCGGCCACCGGGAACTCGGGCTCGGCGATCGCGTCGTCGACTCCCAGCAGCCATCGCCGCATCCAGCGCACCGCCCCGACGCGCAACTCGGGAGAGAAGCCGTGCTTGGCGTCGGTCTCGACGAGATCGACCCGTTCGGCGAAACCGAGCCGCGTGTAGAACCGCTTGGCCTGGCGGAAGCAGCTCCACGCGCCGTCGACGTCGAAGAAGTCGTGCGTGGCGGTGCACATCAGCGTCGGCTTGGCGGCCCGCATCAGGAGGTAATCGGCATGGTCCATGCCGAAGCCGATCTGGCCGTGGATGTTCTGCTCGGCGTCCTGGGGGCCGATCGTATCGCAGAGCCGGCGAAAGCCGCACAAGTAACAGCTCGGGGCGGCGCAGACGATCCGCTCGTCCAGGGCCATCAGGTAGCTGGTCAGGGTCCCGCCGCCGGAGTTGCCCGTGCAGCCGATCCGCCCGGGATCGATTTCCTCGCGGCTCTGGAGGTAGTCGATCGCCCGCATCCCGTCCCAAATGCGGAAGGTGGCCGTGTTGCGGCCCAGCAGCGTGCTGCCCACGCCGACCAGGCTGTGCGCGGTCGTGCCGCCGGCCAGCGGCTTGCCCTCGTCGTCGAGCAGTTGGTATCGTTCGCCCTGTTCGATCGGATCGTAGCAGAACGAGGCCATGCCGTTCTTGGCCAGAAGGATACAGACCCGCTGGTAGGCCTCGCTCGCCTTGCCGTTCCCGCTGTGCCCGCAGGGGACGAGCACGCCCGGGTAGGGCGGCTTCTTGTCCGGCAGATACAGAACGGCGGTGACGAAATGCCGCGGCTGGCTCTCGAAGATGACCTTCTCAACGCGGTAGCCGTCGCGGTTTTCGGTGGCGACGACGCGCGGATTCAGCGGCGTCCGCTCGGGAAACCCGCCCAATGCCTCGACGAAGAACTGCCGCATCCGCTGCTGGTAGGCCGCCAGCTCGTCGGGAGTCTTGAGCTCTTCGTACCGGGCGTCGCGTCGATCCATGGCCTCGCGGACTTCGGTCATCAAGTAATCGTGCATCATGGTCTGCGCCGCCGCACCGTCTGCGTCGGCCAGCACCCGAAAGTCCTCCGCCCGGATCGGGGCGGCAAACGTCAGCAGACAGACGGCAACGACCGAGGTTCGGATCATGACAACCTCCTGGAACTGGAAAGTGGGGTCAGAGCGCCGTTAGTCGTTAGTGGAGCTTGCAGGGCGCGCTTCACGGCCGGCCATCCGCATGCTCGGGGCGGGCGCCGGCGAGTTGGGGGGCCAGCATGCTGCGTTTCCGTCGTCACTTCTCGAAGTGCTTCTTCATGAACTTCACCATGTCGGCGTACGCCGCGGTCATCGACTCGTAGTCGGTGTCCATGCGGCGGACGCACTCGACGCCGAGCTTGTCCGCCGCCTCTTTCAGGTGCTTTCCGAAATTCGAGTGATGAATATTGCCCGGCTGGTTCGACCGCTCGTAGTGAATCAGGAACACCGGCGCATCGTCCGCCGTCAGGTGGGTGATCGGCGAGGCGTCCTTGAGCATCCGGTCCAGGGCTTCGTCGATCGGGTCGGTGTCCCAATCCCAACCTTCCGGGCGCGCGAAGAAGGACACCAGCGCAGGGTGCTTGTAGGCCTCGCCGGGAATCAGCCTTTTGATCTCGCGGGGATCGTAGGTCGACTGCATGTTGATCGGGAAAACGCAGCTCAGACGCGTCGATTGCCGGGCCACGGGGTCCGCGCTGTCGGGCCGGGCCATGTCGTCGTGGTAGCCGATCCACTGCGAGATCCCCGATCCGGCCGACCCGCCCCCCGCCGCAAAGTGCTTCGGATCGAGGTTCCACTCGGCCGCCTTCGTGCGCAGGAACTGGATCGCCCGGGCGCTGTCGTGCATCTGGGCCGGGTACGGCGCGTGGCCGGAGAGGCGGTAGTTGATCGAGGCGCAGGAGATCCCCGCCTCGAGACACTGCCCCAGCAGGTCGGGCGGAATCGACGCCTTGTCGCCGCCGCGGAATCCGCCGCCGTGGATCCAGACGAAGAGCGGCGTGGGCGAGTCCGATTCGGCCTGCCAGAAGTCGAGCACGTGGCGCTCGTGGTCGCCGTACGGCACGTTGGCGTGCGTCGGCGCCGGCCTCTGCGCCCGCCCGGCCGCCGCGTCCCGCCCTCCGCCCCGCTTCTGCCGCTCGGCCTGCATCCGCCGGCGGTCCTGTTGCGCCTCTTCTATGGTGAGAACGCCGTCCTTGTCGAGATCCGCTTCAGGCCGCCGCTCGAGCAGGCTCTTCAAGAACGCCGTATTCTCCGAAGTCTTCGCCGCCTCCTGGCCGCAAACCGGCAGGCTCCACACCGACGCGGCAATCGCCGCGCCAACCATCACGCCGATCGAGTTGTGCCGTCTCATCGCCTTCCTCCTTTGGTGCAGGGGGTCTTCTTCTACGTGATCATCCAGCATAATGCCTCTCGCGCGGGCTGCACACCCGTAGCAGGCACACGCCGTGTGCCGTCCGCCGAAGCCAAGGCGCCGTGTGCAGTCGTCGACACCCTAGCCCCGTCTGCGCATCAGCAGATCGACCGTGAAGCCACCCAGCATCTCGTCGCCCTTGGCGATCATCCAGTCGCTGATCTCGGCAAACGCAACCCGCGCCGGCTGCCCGCGTGCGACGTTGGTCACGACCTGAGGATCATTGTCAACAACGCCAACAAACTTGTCGCCTTCGACGCGAATACTCGAAAGCCAGAGGTGTTCGGTCCGTTCGCCCTCGTCGACGCGTTTCTTCACGTAGAAAACCGCGTCTCGGAATTGAGGATCGTCCAACGCCTCAATGAACTGGCCGACGGAATCACGTGCCTTCTGCCACGCAGCCTCCATTTCCGGATCGTCTTTGGAGTAGAACGTCAACGTCGTCTTGGAGATATCCTCGTCAGCCACGTCGCCCACGTTTCCACCGAACAAGGATCGAACGGTTTTCCAAATGCTCGCCATGTCTCTGACCCTGTAACGCGAGTATCGCGGCCGGCCAACGAGTTCCTATACGGCGGGGTCTGCTCCCGCGGGCTCGGCTCATGGACGTCCACGTCCGGCCGGAGGAAATTGTCGCAAGTCCCTCGTCCCACGTCCAGGTTGGCCAACAGGACGTTCCAGAACCGTAGGGCCTTGACGCGACCACGGCTTTGGCCGAGCTTCCCCACGTCGAGCTGACACGACACGATGTACTGGTTCAGCGTGACGTTGAGTTCGGGCGTGCCGGAGTTGGCGGGGTGAGGAGCGATTCGATTACCGTCACCACACGCCGCAAGACAGTACGCGTGCCACAAAGTGGCACTCCTGGGAAACCCGGGCACGACGCGCGGTACGCTCGCTCGTCGAAATTCCAGAAGTCGCGCTGAGCCCGTACGCCAAACGACTAACGGCGCTCTGACCCCTCTGACCCTTGACGCGACCACGGCTTTGGCCGAGCTTCCCCACGTCGAGCTGACACGACACGATGTACTGGTTCAGCGTGACGTCGAGTTCGGGCGTGCCGGAGTTGGCGGGGTGAGGAGCGATTCGATTACCGTCACCACACGCCGCAAGACAGTACGCGTGCCAAAAAGTGGCACTCCTGGGAAACCCGGGCACGACGCGCGGTACGCTCGCTCGTCGAAATTCCAGAAGTCGCGCTGAGCCCGTACGCCAAACGACTAACGGCGCTCTGACCCCCTATCCCTCCCGACGCGCGGTACGCTCGCTCGTCGAAATTCCAGAAGTCGCGCTGAGCCCGTACGCCAAACGACTAACGGCGATCTGACCCCCTATCCGCAGGGGTCGTTATCCGTTCTCCGGTTTTGCGTGAAACCCGATCGGCGTCCTCTTCTGAGCCGGCGGGGCCATGAGTTGGCGGATGGCGTCGAAGACGACCTTGAACTGGGCATCGTACTTCTTTTCGAGGGCCTCCAGCTTGCGGGCGAGCTCGGCGTGCGACGCCACGATCTGGCGAAGCCGCACGAACGCCCGCATGATCTCGATGTTCACCCGGATCGCCGTCGGGCTTCGGAGCACGCTGGAGAGCATCGCCACGCCTTGCTCGGTGAAGGCATAGGGTGCGGTTCGTCGACCGCCGCGACCGGGCTTGACGTTTGAGATCACAGATTGTGATCTCAAAGCGGCGAGTTCCTGGTTGCTGAGCTGGAACATGAAGTCACTTGGGAAGCGGTCGATATTCCGCTTGACGGCCTGCACGAGCGCTCTCGTCTCGACGCCGTACAACGCCGCTAAGTCGCGATCCAGCAAGACCTTATGGCCGCGCAGCAGGAGGATCGATCGCTCGATCCGCTCCGCCGGGATGAGGGAGGTCGCTTTGGCCACGGCTAGGGACCGCTCCTGCACACGGATTCAGTAGTCTTTGAGGTCGCAATTTGCGACCTCAAACCCGACACCGCCCCACGCTGCCCCCTCTCCCGCTTGCGGGAGAGGGTCGGGGTGAGGGCACGTCGCCCACGCGTTCGCCACAGCATAACGCGAGCGTGCTTTTCACGCACTCGACGTCTGCGTCGTCCCCTCGACGATGGCGATCTCCTCCTCCGAAAGCCCGTACAGCTCGTACACCAGCCGGTCGATCTCCCGGTCCGTGGCGTCGATCTGGCGTTGGACGACGCGAATGTCGTGCGCGGTCTTCGCGGTCGCTAGGCGCTCGTGGCACGATAGAATGCGTTGCACGGCGCTGACAACTTCCTGCTCATCACCCTCGTCAATACGCGGTACGGGAAGCTTGCTCTGAGAACCCGGCGTTGCGTGGACGAGGCCGCCGCCGAGCGAATAGTCTATGATCCGAGTGGCGAAATAGAAACTCGCCACGCGCGAGTTCACTACCCCTAAGATGAACTCCAGCGGAACCCAGTCTACATCTGCCTTCGGGGTTAACGAACCATGCCGTACCACGCAGAGCAGACTTTGCTCAGGATAATGCGATTCCCTGTCAAGGGTCGCAATCAAACGCATACGAGACAACATCGTCTGAGACACAATCTTGGGTTGCTCGAAGAGCTCAGGTGTGCGCGGACTGTACATTTCGTCGGGGATGTACTTGATGTAGCGTCCGGTGGCGTGCATCGCGTAGCGCTGGATGTCCCGGCCTTCCAAGTATAACTTGGCACGAGGGTCTTCCGGAGTCTCGACGATCAATCGGTCTTTTCCCCCCTGTCCTTTGCCTTTCGCGCAGGATCGCAGGCCGAAGGTCACGTAACACAATTCGCCGAGTTCCCAGCTTCGGGCGAGCAGTTTCTCGCAGAGGTCCTTCTTCGGAGAGAGAAGGTCGAGTTTTAGGCTATAGCCCGGGTTCTCGCGCGCCGCGCGGTGAGGCCATGTCCAATCTGGCGGGCCCGACAGGTCTGCGGGCGCGGCGGGGAAGAATACGTCGATGCGCCGGTCTCCCAGCTCAGCACGTTCGCACACAAGAATGCAGTTCTTGACAATCGGGCCACGGAACACGCGGAGTCTCGAGAGGTCCGCAACCGCGCAGAGTGAGCTGCGCTCTAGTAGGAGATGCCTCAAACTCTCGCAGTTGGGTTGATGTAGTGTTTGAATCGGAGCGATGAACGCAAATCTACCGCCGCGACGCGTCAGATTTTGAGCCTTCTCAAAGAACAGCAGATAGATGTCCCACACGTGGGTCGCGGTATCGTAGCGCGACGTGAGGTACCCGATTTGCTCCGGATGAATGTCTCGGAAAATGCGCACCCGAATATACGGCGGATTCCCAATCACCGCGTCAAACCCGCCGTTCTTCCCCTCGAACACCTCCGGAAACTCCGCCTCCCAATCAAACGCGTTGATCCGGTACGCCTCCTCCTCATCCAGCAAGCTAATCTGCCGTCCCTCGTAGAAGTCCGGGCCGATCAGCGAGTTGCCGCACTTGATGTTGCTGGCCAGGTCGGGTAGCGCCCGCTCGTGGAAGAGCCGGAGCTGGTTCGAGAGCGTCTGTTGGGATTCGCCTTCCAGGACTTTCAGCAACAGCGAGAGTTTGGTCACTTCGACCGCCTGCGGGTCGACGTCCACGCCGTAGAGGTTGTTCAGGAGGATCCGTTTCCGCTCGGCCGTGGTCAGGCGCCAATCGCCCGACCGGCCCCGGCAGAGGCGAGGCGCGCGGCCCCGGGCGTGCTTCTCGGGGTCGTCCTCGAAGTACGCCCGTTGGTGCCAGTCGAGCAGGTATTTGTACGCCCCCAGGAGAAACGACCCGGAGCCGCACGCCGGATCGAGGATTGTCAGCTTGGCGGCCTGGGCCGGCTTCTTCCCCTCCAGGAGCTTGCCCACCGTATGCTCGACGATGTAGTCGACGATGTAGGTGGGCGTGTAGTAGACCCCCCCCGCCTTCTTCACCTCCGGCTTGTCTTCGACCACCGCCCGATGGCCCGCCGTCAGGCGAATCACCTTCCCCAGGAACTGCTCGTAGACGTGCCCGAGGATTTCCGCCGGCAGCACGGAGAACTCGTAGGGGCTGTCGGGGTAGTAGAGGTCGCCGATGATGGCCTTGAGGGGTTTGTCGTCGATGGCCAGGCCGAGCGTGAGCTCGTCGGGCGGATCGGTGCGGCCCTTCTCCGGCGTGAAGTGGAACAGGCCCGAGTTGTAGCGCTCGTCCGCCCGCTGGAACCGCTCCGCCAGGCGCGGGTAGACGTTGGGGCCGTTCTGGAGGCTCCGGAGCGTTCCGTACGGCTCGATGCCGCGGTCCTCGCAGATTCGCAGGAACACGATCCGGTCGATCGTCCGCTGCACGGCGAAGTTGAGGTCGCGCTGCGACAGCTCCGGGTTGCGAAGGGCGATGTTTCGCGCCAGCATCTCGCGCCACGACTCGATGTCGTCGAGGAACGCGTCGTCGACCTCGGCCGTGCCCTTCTTGACCCGCTTCGACGTGACGAATTTGTCCAGCGCCCCGCGGCGGATCGCCTCGGGCGAGAAGAGCGCTTCCAGCTCGTCCCAGCACTCGGGGTACTGGTCGTACGTGTGATACATCACCCGGGCGGTCGAGGCCCGATCGGTCTGCACCGGGCGGATGCGGCAGTCGTAGACGGCCCACTCCTCGAAGTCGGTAAGGATGCTCACCGGGAGCTTGGCACTCCAGGCGTAGCGTCGCAACTGATACGCGGGGCTTACCGCGTCGTGGATGCGGACCGACGGCTTCTTGGCCTCGACGAAGAAGCTCCGCACGCCCCCGCCCGCCCGAAAGCAGTAGTCCGGGGCCTTGGTGCGACCGCCCACCTTGATGGCCGCTTCGTGGATCACCTCCTTGTACGCCTCGGCGTAGCCCTTCTTGTTGTAGACGTCCCAGCCCAGGGCGTCGAAGAAGGGATTGAGGAACTCTTCGCGAAGCTGGGCCTCGTTGTATTCCCCGGAACGATACGCGTCGGCATGACTGTCGAATCGTTCCACCAACTCGCCCACGACGGCCGGCGGAGCCATGGTCCCCACTCCTACCCGGTGCGTAGCCGGTAATACCCGAACGCGGACGATTGTAGCTCGACTTGGCGGCGAGCGAAAGGCCGTGCGGGTGGCACTGCCAGCTTGTCTGGCAGTGCTTCGTCTCCACAGTGTTCATGCGTGGGGCACTGCTGGACAAGCCAGCAGTGGCACCCGGCGGCGAGCGTCGACCGTCGTGCGGAAGAATATCTTCCCCTGCTCACCCCGCCACGCGCGGCC
>Ga0307379_10001890_pt1 | contig 31871 bp, 41 predicted proteins | sample UN2MG_FD_202237 | JGI IMG/M metagenome (GOLD analysis project Ga0307379, IMG submission 202237) | Soil microbial communities from Risofladan, Vaasa, Finland - UN-2 | ecosystem: Environmental > Terrestrial > Soil > Coastal area > Acid sulfate soil | place: Finland: Risofladan, Vaasa | collected...
GCCTCACACGTTACCATCGGCTGACCTATGGTAACGCGGGCGGAGCCCCGTTCCGCGCGCGGTCATCCCGGGCCGGCCGGCTCCGTTCCGCCGGCCGTACCGATGCCGCGACGGATTGGCCGTCGCCGCCTGGCCCGGCGGATCCGGGAAGCCTCAAGCGGGCAGCTTGGGGGGCAGTACAGCCCGAGGCGCGGGCGGCGGCGCGGAAGCGCGCTCCAGACCACCGCACCGGCCCCGGGGGCACCGTACGACGCGGCGACGGCCGCGCACCGGCGATGCTAGCGGTTCGACCGCTGCGTCTGCCCCCCAAGCTGCCCGCTCGGGGAAGCCCCGTTCCCGGGGCGTTGCCAACGCCGGCATGTGCCGGCAGGAAGGAAGAGAGTTCAAGCACCGAGGCATGGGCCTGGGTGGCCGCTCAGGGATAACGCCCACAGTCTGAAGTAGCTCCTGCGTTGGGGCGAAATGATGGTGGCTCTGAGAGACAGGTTCGATTCCTGTAAGGCCCAGCCCTCGATGCTTGAGTGACGACAACATCGCGCGGCCCACGACCGAGGGGCGCCACGGCAGGCGTGACCCGTCCGAGGCGTGGGGAACCGCCGGGGTTCGACTCCCCGCCGCGCGACCACGACACACACGACGCCGGCATGTGCCCGGCGGGAAGGACGACCATGGAATGGTACGAGGCGTAGGTGTCCGCGTGTGCGGACGTTGCCTTCGCGCTCCTCAGCGCGGAGCCGTGTCGGCGGCTCTACTTCTGGTACACCCGCGGCGATCTTGTCGTCGCGTACGACGCCCCGCCGGACTGCGCGATCGTGACGCCCGAGCCGATACCGGGCGACCGCACCCGCACGGGCATCCGTGCGTGGCTTTGGGAGCGCGCGCGGTGCGTGCCGTGCCTGCCCCCAGGCTGACCCCCGTTCCGCGGGCACTACAGACGACCGGCGTCGCCGATGGGCGGCGGCGCCTTCCAACCCACCACGGTGAAGGGAACCACCATGAGGTACCGAAACGGCGCTTGCCCAGCGGACACGACCTGCGAGGACGTGGTCGCGTGGCTCAGCGCTACCAGCAAAGAAGTGCTGATCAGCGACGAAGTGCCGGACGTGATCAGCAAGGTTGGCGAAGGGCTGAACGCCCTCGCCTACCTGCAGCACGTCGACCTGGCGGACGTCCGCCGTCGACTCCGCGAGAATCGCGCCGCGCTCGTCGGCTACTTCTCGCGGCAACGGGCCGATGAGTGTCAGGCGCTCGACGCCTGCCTGCTCTCGCGCCATCACATTCTGCTGCTCGGCCCGCCGGGCGAGGCAAAGTCGCTGCTCGCCCGCACGTGGGCGGTGGCCATCGCCGGCGGCGTCTACCGCGAGGCGCTCTGCACCCGTCAGACGACGGAGAGCGACCTGTTCTACTACCTCGACGTCCCGGCGTTCACCCAGGGGCGGCACGTCTACAAGTACGACGGCAAGCTCGTCGAGGGGCACGTCCAGTTCTGGGACGAGTGCTTCAAGCTCAACGGCGGCACGCTGAACGCGGGCCTCGGCGTGCTGAATGAGCGCATCGCCCCGGGCGGCTACCGCTCCCCGCTGATCACCGCGATCGGCGCGTCGAACGAAATGGGCGACGATGACAGCGTCGCCGCGCTCGAAGATCGGTGGCTCGCGCGATTCTGGGTCGACACGCTCGACGACGCATCGTTCGAGGCGTTCCTGCGTGGCCGCGTCCGCGGCGACCGGGCGCCCACGCTGCAGCCAATCCAGCTGCACGAGGTCGAGGCGGCGCAGCGCGAGGCGGCGAGCCTCGACGTCGACGAGGACGTGGTCATCGCGCTCCGCGATCTGCGGCGCTCGCTGGCCGGCGTGGGGATCCACGTGAGCCCACGGCGCGCCGGCTGGTGCATCGAGTACCTGCGCGGCATCGCGTGGCTCGACGGTGCGTCGGCCGTCATGGTCGACCACGTGGACTCGCTGCGGAATGTGCTGTGGCGACGCCCCGAGGACAAGCCCGCAGTCGAGGCCGCCCTCGGCAATATCAACCGAGGCATCATCGGCGAGATCCGCGCCATCGTGGAGCGCGTCGTCAACGCCTACCACGAGGATCGCGGCCGGCTCACCGACGCCGAGTTTTCCCGGGTCGCGTGGCGACATGCCCAGGCGTGCCAGGACGCCGCCGCCGAGATCAAGGCCAAGTTCGGCGGCTCCGTCAGCGCCAACGTGAAGGAACGCACGCAGGCGTACCTCGGGGAGCTTGGCCAAACCTTCAAGGACTGTCGCGGGGCGGCACAGCTGCCCGCGTGACGCCCCCCGGCGCGACCGGGGGGCCGTTCCCTCCCCCCGGTCGCGCCACTATTCTGACCCCAGCCCCGTTCCGCGGGCATTGGAGGCACCATGATTTCGATCAAGCAGGCGACTCGCCGCCACGCGATGCTTCGCGACGCCGTGACCGACGAGAACGGCGGGCTCGCCCAGCAAGTCTGGGCCGGCGTCACCGGCGAGGGCCACATGGACACGCTGCCGGGACATGCCGTCAGCGACACCGTGCCGCGCGAGTACGCCGTGCTCGTCAGCACGGACGACATCGCGGCCGCCTTCGCGACGGCGACCATTCTGCGGACCTTCGCACGGCACCCGGACCCGCGGACTCCGCGCGAGGCTCGCCTGATCGCCCACGAGGGCTGGGCGGAGTTTCGCAAGCTCGCCGACGAGGCGGGGCATCAGCTGCACGGGCAGGACGCCGATCTGAGCGACGCCTGGCCGGTATTCAAGCAGGTGCAGGATCTCAGCGACCAGAAGCGGAAGGAGCTACAGGGGATCGCCATGCTCGCCGGGCGGATGCTCAAGGCGTTGAAAGGCGCGCAGGAAAAGCGCGTGATCGACGTGCCCGAGGAGGTCGTAGGCGTCACCACGGGCGCCGACGTGCAGTCGCTCCTACCGGGCGAGTACGCCATGCTCGGGATGCCAGCGACCCGCATGGAGGCCACCCGGCGGCTGCTCGGGCGCGAGACGCAGCAGTACCAGAAGGCTGGCGTCGAAAAGATGGCGCGCGGACCGCTCGCGATCCTCGTCGACGAGTCGGGCTCCATGGAGGACCAGATCGCTGGCGACGGTCGGAACACGTGGGCGAAAGCTGCGGCGACCGCGTTGACGCGGCTCGCGTGGGAGAACAAGCGGGACGTCGTGTGGGTACATTTCTCCGTGGCGACGCGCGTGTCCGTGCTCAAGCCCGGCGACCACGCGGCGCTCGTGAAGGCGCAAACGTCCTTTCTCGACGGCGGCACCGACATCGGCACAGCGCTCGACGTCGCGTTGGACGAGATCAAGGCGCTGGCGAAGCGGGGCCACAAGGGCGCCGACGCCGTGCTGATCTCCGACGGCGGGAACGAGCGCTCCACGCGCAACACCTGGCGGCTCGAACGTGCGCTCGACGGACTCGACGCCATCGGCGCGCGCCTCTTTTCGGTCGCCATCGCGGTGCCGTTCAACGGGCCGATCAAGGATCGCGCCGCGCGGTACGTCCACCTGACGTGGAAGGACATGCAGAGCGCAGACGGCGCCGTTGCCGTTGGGGCAGCCGCCGGCAAGTGACGGAGGCAAGGATACGCGGCCGTGTAGCTGGCGGCCTACTGAGGGGACCGACCCCCCAGGATCGAATCCCGGTAGCTCGGGGAAACAAAGGCCGGGCCCCGGAGGGGCCGGCGGCGGGAGCCGTAGTGCCGGACGTGGAGGTCTTCGGGCCAACGAGACGGACGGCACACCCGCACTTTTCGACCCCCGTTCCGGGGGCACTGAGAGCACGGAGCACAGCAGCATGACCATCAGAATCGTAGTTGCAGAGCCTGGCAAGCCGGCCGAGATCCGCGAGGTCGAGGATAGCCTGGACACGTACCAGGCCCTCGTCGGAGGGGGCTACATCGAGATCCTTCCGGGGGCGTTCCTCGGGAGCTACGACGTCGTGATCAACGACTCGGGGCTGCTGGAGGAGCTACCGCCGAACCGCCTCATGCCGATGGAGCACCCCGACGGCATCGCGGCATATGCCGTGGTCGGGCCGCTTTTCGTCACCCAGGCGGGCAGCGACGGCGACTGGCTCTCGCTCACCGACACCGAGGCGGCGCTGATCGTCAAGGCGCTCGACGTCGAGCGGGGCCTGTGCCGAGCGCTCCGGGCCGACGAGGTGCCCGAGCCCACCTTCACCGTCACCGATTGGGAGGTATGACCATGCCGCGCTATCAGCCAACCGAGCTTTCGCCCAGGCCCGTCTCCGCCCGCGTCACGCACCGCGGCATGGGCGGCTTCCTCAACCCGCCGACGCACCCCGAGCACCACCTGCACGTCGAGACGGACCTGCGGCGCCGGGAGGAAAACCGCGGCGGCATGTCTCTCAGCGCAGCGGCCGAGTGCGACTACATCGACCCCGCGGCACGCGCCGAGGCGAAGCGCCGGCTCGCGAAGTGGGAGCCGCTCCCGATCGACCGCCCGGCGCTCGTCGACTGGCGTCGCCAGGTGCTCGGCTACTTCCGCGGCATGTACCGCGGGCAGGCCGTGCCGCCCGGTCAGGAGTGGCACGTGCAGTGGATGGTTCACAACCCGGACGCCGATCCCATCCAGCACGCCGACGATCACGGCGGCGTCCACTTCATCCGCACGTTCTACCCCGAGTACATGCCCACGGAGGAGGACTTCGCAGGGGCGTACTGGGGCACCAAGTCGGAGGCGCCGTGAGCCCTCCGAAGAATTGGGGCCGCGTCCTGGCGTTTGTCCGCGGCTTCTGGAGCGGCGAGTGGCGCCGCCTCTCGTACTCCGAACTCTGCCGGGTCCGCACCGGCCTTCATCCCTGGCCACCGCAGGAGCAGAACTATGCCTGACGCGCGCACCTTCCAGCGCGACCTCGTTGCCCGCGGGCTTCGCCTGGCGCTACCCGGCGACGTTGGGGGCCGCTGGGAGACATACGACGGCCACCGGTACAGGGTGGTCCAGCACTACGCGGCACATGCCGCTGAAACCGGCGGGGGCGCGCGGGACCGCAGCGCGCCAGCGAAAGGCGAGGGGCCTCGTCAGCCTGCCCCCGCCGGTGAAACGCACACCACTGGAGGCACCATGCACGAGCGCGACAACAACGACGGCCACACGATCACCACGACTGCCCGCGAGACGTTCACCACGGCAGAGTCGACCGACATGGCGCGGCTCGTCTTCAAGCGCTTCGGGCGCGACCCGGAGGCTGCCGCCGCGGCGTGGCGACGCCTGCTGCAGAACGGCTGCACGGTCGACGACTTCCTCGATCTCGTCCACTCACCCGTTCACACCCACCACGCCGATGTTCGCGTCGCGCCGGGATTCTCCCCGGTATTCGCCGCGCGCACGACGTGAACGGCGAATGCCGGGACACAGGCGCAAGACGTGACTCCGGCTCGGAGGACTGACATTGGCCCACATCGACATCCACAACGGTCCGCGCCGCGTGCTGCTCGGCTACGTGGACGCGGACCGCAACTCCGACAAGTTCTACGAGGTCGGCGTCGAGTGGGCCCCCAAAGAGAACGAGGGCCACGGTGCCTGGATCGTTACGCGCCGCTGGGGCCGAATCCACACACACGGTCAGGCGTCCGCAGTCTCGTTCGATCACACCGAGGCGGCAGAGCGCCACGCAAACGGCCTGTTGAGCGCCAAGCTCCGCAAGGGATATGTCCAGGCGCGCGCTGACAGTGGCTTCGCGGCGAAGATTCCGCCGAGCGTGGCGTTCGACGCGGCGAACGGCGACATCTTCGATCAGCCCGACGCCTTCGCCGAGCAGGACGAGGACGAGAACGAGGACGGCATCGCCGTCATGGCGATGAAGGAAGAGGACATTCTGGCGGCTCTGAACGCCATCGACGTCGAGGAGACCTTTTCATGGTGACCCGCAAGCAGTGCAAGAAGTGCCCGTGGCGCAAGGACGTGCATCCGCGGGACATTCCCAACGGGTACTGCGAGGACAAGCACGCGGCTCTCGCGAGCACGATCGCCGATCCTGGCACACTGAACATCGGCCCAACGCTTGGCGTCATGGCGTGCCACGAGTCACCCGTGGGCCGCGAGCTTCCCTGCGTCGGCTGGCTCGTGCACCAGCTGGGACCGGGTAACAACATCGCGCTCCGCCTCGCGGTGCACAGCGGTCGCATCGACGCCGACGTCGAGACGGTCGGCGAGCAGCACGAGACATTCGAGGACACGCTGCCATGAAGGTGAGCGAGCTACAGCACGGCGTCATGTACCGGCCCACGCGCCGCCAGCGCGGGCTCCCCAACACGTACATGATGCTGCTCACACCGACCCGCGTGCGCGCCCTCGCGCGACGTCTCGGCCAGCGCGGGCGCAGCCTGAGCACCGCCGACGAGCGCGCGAGGATCGCTGCGCTCTCCGCGATCGAGGGCCACGGCGTGGTGCTCGAAGTGTTCAGCCGGTACGCTTCCAGCGAGGGCCAGCGCGTCGAGACGAAGCGCTACCTCGGCCTGGACTTGAACGACATCGACGGCCATCCGCGCGAGGTCGCGCTTCGGGCCGTCAAGACCGCGCCCGGGTACGTCCCGCTGCGACGACAGGAGGAATGAGACATGTCACCACCGTTTGGACCAGACGAGAAAGTCCAGGCCATCCACGCGCTCTCGGTCATACGCGCCGCGCGCGTGCTTGTCGCTGCGATCACTCGGAGCGGCGGCCCAGCGCGCGTGCGCGCCGACACCGTGCGCGCTGAGATCGCGGCGCTCTGCGAGGAAACGAACCGGCTCGCGGTCTACGAGGCGCGCGCCGCCGCTCGTGGCGGCGTGAAGGAACTTTCCGACGAGCGACTCTCCGCCGCAGTCGAGGATCTGCGGCGCGCCGTCCCCAAGTCGGCCGACGAGGAGGAGATCCTCGACATGACGGACGACGACGTGGACAAGGCGTTCAGCGCTGACTCACTCGTCGAGCCGACCGCGCCGCCCGACGCCCATCCGTTCCAACTCGACGACGAAGGAACGTGACTACAGCATGTGCCACCGCGGCGGACGCCGCGTCGGGCATGTGTTCGCTGCGCTCTGCGCGGCCTAGCGCTACGCTGAGCCTCGGAGGTTCCACAATGAACAAGGCAGACGGCAAGAAGCTAGGGGCTCGGGCCACCGCCCGCGCTACAGACGAGCGCCGCGCCGTCGTGCGCGACGTCGAGCGTACGCAGGCGCGCCTGTTCGACGCGACGTGCGATCTGCTGGAGCACCTGTTCGCGCACCAGCCGCAATCCATCGACTCGTGGCACGTCATCGGGAAGCTGACGGAGCATCAGATCGAGGGCATCGAGCACTACCTCGCCACGCGCGAGCGTTACACGGAGGACCCGCCATGGATCGAGAGACTGAAAGAGACAGTGGAGCGCTATCGCAGGGAGCGCGTGCGTCTGGACTCGGAAGGTATGCAGCGGCTGCGGCAGGCGCCACCAGTCGGCGTGTTCGACTTGGAGTGATCCTCCTGCTCGCCGGCTGCGGCGGCGAGGCGTTCAGCGACGACGGCGAGCTTCTGGAGCAGGACGGGGGTGAGTGGATCGGCGTCGCGGAGACAGGCGGCGTTGGCGGCGACGAGACTGGCGGCGCCGCTGGGACCCCCGAGGGCGCCGGGGGCACTCACGCGGCGGGGACGTCCGGTAGCGGAGGCGCTGCGCCAGCAGGCGGCGCTCCCACGGCGACCGGCGGCGTCTCCACCGGAGGCCGGGAGCAGACGGGCGGCGCTGCGGGGGACGGCGCTGCGGGGGACGCGGGAGCCCCGAGCGGCGGCGCGGGTGGCGCGCCGGCATGTGCTGACGGAGAGAAGCGCTGCAGCGACGATTCCACCATCGAGCGCTGCGACCGCGGCGTCTGGATCCCGCACACGCTGTGTACCCAGGCACCCCACGAGTGCCGCGACGGACGCTGCACGACGTGCAGCACCGATGGCGTCAAGTCCGAAGCGCTCGTCGCGCAGTGCATCGACGGCATCTGGTCGGGCTGCGTCAGCAACGAAATCTCGCCTACCTTCGAGGAACTCTGTACGCAGATCGAGGTCACGCGCTGGGTGGACGGCAGCTGGGCCCTGGTGTGGATCTCAGCGATCCCTACCCCGTAGCGACCATGCGGTCCACGTTGCGCAGCACGTCCCACATGGCGTTGTTGCTTAGCGCTGGCACCCCTGTCGGATCACGACGCTTGCTTTGAACAAGGCGCCCCATTCGCGTTGCGCTCTCGCCCGTGAGCATGTGCAGGGCGAGCGCTGATACCAACGCGGACCTGTTGCGGCCCATCATGCACGTGACGAGCACGGTGCGCCCGCGGACAAGATCCTGGGCCGCCTGCTGCGCCGCCGCCATCGCCGTCTGAATGTCCTCGTCGCTCAGCCGCGACGAGTCGTCGAACGGGCAGCGGCGTACGCGGACGCCAGGGAACTTCCGCGCCGACGGCTGCCACTCGTCGGCGCAGAAGAAGATCACGTCGAAGTCCTTGTGCCTCGGTGCGCCCACGAGACTGCGGTCGAACGGCGCCCCGGGGGCGGAGCCGATCCAGAGCCTGTGGGCGAGGTGCGTGACGTCCGCCAAGAGACTTAACGCGGCAGGCTGTTGAGAAACGACTTGATCTTGTCGTCGATCACGTCCAGGCGCTTGAGGCCATCCCGGAGCTTGCTATCCGACAGATGTCCCCATTCAACGCCCACGTGCTCCAGTTCGTCCATCATGTCGCTGATGCTCGCGCGCGCGTCGTGAGCGATCCGGACCTGCGAAAATGGGTCGGTGTCAGGGCGAGGCGACGGCTTTAGGCGAACCGGCATGCTGCGAAAATACCAAGCGATCTGCGCAAGACGCAAGCACGAAGCCGCGTTACCATTAGGCAGCATGGTGAGACCCAACCGGCCCCAGCTGGCGCTCCTGCGCGGCAAGCGTGGCCCCGAGGTGCTGGAGGCGTGGACGCGCGAATTTGCCGGGGGAAACCGGAGACTTGCCGAGCAGTACGCGCTCGCGCTCGCCAGGTTCCTGGGCCGTCCGCCCGAGGTCGAGGGCGAGTTCGAGGCGTTCATTGGGACATATTCCCCACGGACGCGCCGGGCCTACGCCTTCGCGATCACCGAGTTCTTCGAGTGGCTCGCGTCCGAGCACGGGCGTATCGTGCCACCCCACGAGGTCACGACCCTCGACGCCGAGCGGTACGTGCAGTGGCTCGCCGAGAAGCCCTACAGCCTGCGCGACGAGAAGCTCCGCGACGGTGACGAGCCAGTGCGCCTGGCGCTCTACGAGACGGTCGAGCAACTGGGCTCCGCCGATCTGGCGAGCATCGCCGCCGCGATCCCCGCGTGGCTGCGCGAGCGCCATCAGGGCAAGAGCCTGGAGTGGCTCCACCACGAGCTTGGGCGCATGGTGCTCCACGACCTGCTCGTGCGCACGCCCACGATCGAACAGCTACGGCGCGAGAACCCCAGGCTCGGCATCGACGAGTTCTTCGTCCAGGTACCGCAGCCAGATGGGCCCCCGCGTGCCGTCGCGATCGAGAACATATTCTCGTACACGGTGCCCGCCCCGCGTGCCGTCTCGCGCAAGACGATCGCCGATCGCCTGACGGCGCTTTCGTCCTTCTGGGACGTGCTCATGCAGGGCGAGAACGTCGGGGGCGCCGAGGCCATCTGCCGCTACAACGTCTTCAAGCCGATCAAGAAGCAGGTGGCCCGCGGCCTCTCCGCCGAGCGACGCGAGGCAGCAGCGCGGGCCAATCAGCTGACGCCGGCGCTCGTCGAGCAGCTGCTGTCCGCGGCGGACGGCGCCACCCTCGCCGACAAGCGCAACGCGGCGCTGCTGTGGTTTCTCGTGCTCACTGGCACGCGCGTCTCCGAGGCGGTCGCCATCCGCAGGGGCAAGCCGCCAGGCGCCGAGGAGAACCGCTGGCCGGGCTGGCTCGACGCCGCCGGCGAGCCCCCGGGGGTCTGGGTCCGCCGCAAGGGCAACAAGCTCCAATGGCTGCCCTACCCACCATATGCCCTCCGCGCGCTCGGCGCCTTCCAGGCGTCGCTGGAGGAACATGCTGCCAGGAGGGGCGCGCAGCCCTTCGAGCCGGACGCTCCGGGCTACCTGCACGCCGACAGCCCCAAGTGGCGCTACCGTCTGCTGGCCGACGAGAACGACGCGCCGCTGTTCCCGCCCGTCAACTTCTGGGGAGCCAACTCGACGCATAACTATCAGGAATTGAAGCCGAATCTGCCGAACACCAAGGGGGCGACGGCCTACACGCGCCCCATGACGAGGCACGGCGTCGAGAAGCTCCTCAAGAGGATCGCGAAGAAAGCGGGCCTAAGTGCCGAAGATCACGCCAAAGTTCACGCACATGCCATCCGGCACTTCGCCGCCACCGCCATGGTGGTCCAGGGGAAGCCGCTCCGCGAGGTCCAGGCCATTCTCGGACACGAGTCCATCACCACCACCGAGCGCTACGTGGCCGAGGAGCGGCGCCCTGTAGCGCTCTCCGGCCAGAACGAGATTCTGGACTACATCGCCGGCGCGAGGCCCCCGGAGGGCGTCCAGCCGCCCGCGCCGCGCCAGCCGCTGGCGGTGTTCCCGAAGCAGGTCATCGAGACCTATGGGGTGACCGCGGAGACGCCCACGGAGGCTCCCCGGGAGCGCCCCGCCCCGCCCGGCAGACGCCCCAGGAAGCCGCCGCGACCGAGGCTGCCCCCGCCGGCGCCTCCGGCGGCCGCGGTGCCGCTTCCCTTGGAGATCGCCGAGGCCGTCGCCGATGTCGAGGCTCCGGAGGAGACGCTGCTGCCCCCCACGTCGCCGGTGATCTCCGAGCCTGCCGTCACCTTGCACGACACCGCCGACGGCACCGTCATCGAGCTTTCGGGACAGGACGCTCCGCCCGAGGCCACCGAGATCCGCGACGGAATATCCCCGGGCTCCCCCTTCGACATGTACGACGCGCTGGAGTCCGACGTGATCGGCGCGCTGCCGGCCGGCACCATCGAGTTCACCGCGACCGTCGAGCGCAAGAGCGCTCCGCGCAAGGGCCTCGCCGCGATCGAGAAGCGACGCAGCGTCGAGATGGTCCAGATGAACGAGTGGCTCGCGGAGCACTACGACCCATGGCCCATCTGGTACGGGATCAGCCGGGGTGCCCTCCTCCCGTGGTTTTCCCGCAGGAGCGCAGCGAACGGCGTCGTCGCCGTCACTGTTCCGGATCCGACGACGAAGGGGGTCGTCGAAGTGCTCATGCCTCCGCTGCCCGTCCTATCGCCGGATCAGGTCTACCCGGAGACGCTTCCGAGCGGACCGCGACGCCGCCTCTTCGATACCCTCGAACGGCTGTCCCGCGAGTATGCGCAGACGCAGCCGACCAAGCTGTTCGGGCTGCGGCGGTGGTACGCGACGTTCGCGACCATGACGGCTCGTCTGGAGTCGCTCACCAACGAGCGCTACAACTGGGTGCCGTTCGAGTCGAAGGCGAAGGTCGGTGAGGATCTTCGCGCGCACGACGACGACTACCTCGGCAAGTGGTTCGAGCAGAACGCCGGGCGGTGGAGCGCAGCGCGGCGCGTGTTCAAGGAGGCGATCACGCCGGAGGCTGCCGCCAAGAAGTCCGACGAGGACTTCCGGGAGTTCTTCAACATGATCAGCCTGCGCGCTGCTGGCGCCGAGGACATTCCCGCATGGTTCGTGTCCGATGATCCAGTCCGCGAGATTTACGACCGCTCCCCAGAGGAGTGGGCGGAGTTCGTTCGGTGGATCGGCTCGATCACCGGGGTCGACATGACGGAGGAGCGCCGCGAGCAGCGCGAGATCCAGAAGGGTTTCGCGGAGGAGGATCTGGATGCCAAACGCGACGAGGCCCGCGTGCTGCTCGAAACCTACTTTCAGTACGTCGGCATCATCGGTAAGCCAGGCGGCGACCCGGAGGAGAAGAGGCGACTGCGTCCGGGTATCGCAAGCCTGACCGAGCAGCTTGCTACGCTCGGAGTACCCGACCCGAAGGACTTCGACAAGCCGAGGAAGATCGCGCAGCGCATCGAGGTCATCCTCGACGTCGCGTTTCCAGAGGGTGGCGCTGTCGAACTGCGAGACCCGAACGTGCTGCGCAGCGAAGTCTTCGACGCGGACGCGCTGCGGATCGATCAGCGCGCGAAGACACTGAAACATACCGCGGAGTTCAAGCGCCGCTTCGCGCGCCGCTACGGCGAGGTTCAGGCCCAAGTCGCCGACATGGTAGTGGCAGAAGCGCAAGAGCGCTTTGGGCCGGGCGCCAGCAGTCGCGAGTATGAGGCGTTCGTCTGCGCCCGCCAGGCGGAACTCATGCTGCAGCTTGGAGAGCCGCTCAGCCTCGACTCCGAGTGCCTGATGCGGCGCGCTGCCCGTGGCATGTGGGAGTTCGCGCGCGGACGGCTGGAAGCCGGGAAGAAGCCCGACGTGCGGATGCTCTACGCCATCATGCTGCAGTACATCGCGATGATCTTCCCGTGCCCCGACGAGATCGAGAAGGCCCTGCGCAAGCACAAGGACGTCGCCGCTGTGGACGAGACGCTCAAGTTCGAGTGGCTCGCGCAGATGAATCGCCAGATTCGTGCCCTCCAGCGAGGCGAGGACACGCTGGAGGATCTGCCACCAGAGCATCGGCAGGCGGCCGCTATCGCCGCCGTCATGCAGTCGTCGCAGGGCGTTGACGAGCGCACCGCCGGCAAGGCGTTGGTGTCTGAGCTTCGCGCGGCATCCATGACGGTCTGCGCCATTGGTGGCGAGAAGTCGGAGGTCAGCGTCGAGAAGGCACGGCAGGTTGCTGAGCTACTCGGCGATCCGAAGACGCGGCGGCTCACGGACGCTCAGATCGCGAAGCGCGCCAAGGTGGACGAGGGGTACGTGGCCAAGATGCGTGAGCGCGTCGGCGTCGTGAAGCGCGTGAAGCCTCCCAAGGAGCCCCTACCGCCGATCGAGCGCGAGGAGCCATCACCGGTCGCCGTGAAGTCGGCGAAGGCTGGGCCGCGTCGCGTCGTCATGGTCGAGGCCGACGAGCCTCCGCCCAGTACATTCTTCGGTGGCGTCGAGGACGAAAGCGACCTGGAGCCGAACGCTCCTCCGATGGTCTACCTTTCGGCGCGCTGCATGGGTCGCTGCATGACCTACATGGTAAACGCTGAGCGACTGCTGCCGTCGCCGCTGCAGGCCATCGCCGCGATGACGATCGCCTATTGAAGCGACTGGCCCTCTTCCGCAGCGGCCTCGGTCATCATCGGCCACTCGTGCCCACAGGCCACGCAGTGCCACTTGTCGCCTCTTGGCACCCCGTCATCGTCCAGGCCGCCAGCGACTGGCACCACGCACGGCACCCCGTGCAACTCGTGCCGTTCGCAACGGACGCAGCACGGCGTCGTCATCGGCTCTCGTCGACGACGAACTGGCTGGACACATCCTCGAAGTAGAGGCCGCCTTCCGTGCGGATGCAGCAGAACGTGTCCCCGGTCGTCGGGTCGGCTTCCTCGACTGGCGTGCGCCGGTACACGGCCACGACGGTGCCGTCGAATGAACGCGACGTGCCCGCAGATGGGTCCAGCGTGTCGTCTCCGAACGGTGCCTTGTGTCGCACCCAGCGAGGCGAGCTACGCGGCGACGCAGGGGTGCCTCCGAGCAGACGCTCGACCTCCGACGCATCGCCATCGGTGATGCGGTCGAGGCACGTGTTTCCGAGCGCCTCCTCGGCGCTCGCGCCAGTCGTGGAGAACGTGCCAGGAAAGTCGTTGTCCCACAACACGGTGACCGACGTAGAGAACGTAGGGTCTCCCGGCTGGACCAACGTCACGACATTGCCGAAGTGCGGCGGCTGCGCCTGCAGAATCGACGGCATGATCTGCTGGCCCTGGTTGCCCGGAGGAACGACGGCCGGGTTGCCGGTAACACGCAGCGACACGATGTTCCCGATTGCGAGCGTCACTGCGGCACCCCTTCCAGGTCAACGCGCACAAGCTGCGAGATCCTCTGCTCGTAGTACATTCCGTTGCGGGTTCTGACGAGCGCGTACTGCTGCTGCGCCACGACGTATAGGTCGACGACCTGTCCAGTGTACTCCTGGCTCGCCTCCTGGCCGGCAGGACGCACGACCGCGTAGAGGTACGCCGTGATGGTCGCCTGCGGCGCGTTGTCGACGCGCTCCAAACCCGTGTCTGCAAGCCCCGGGAGGTTGATGCCGTTGTGCCAATTCACGTTCGAGGTCCCTCCCTGAATGGCCGTCACGACGCCGATTCGAGGGGGCTGCGGCTGGAGCGCCCCGGGAAGCAGCCCAGGGGCGCCTGTCTCCGACAGCTTGACGCGCACGCGATCTCGTACTGCAAACGCCATATGCGCAAGGCTACCGGGGTCCGGGGGAACGGTCAATCACCAACGGGATCGCCCAAATAGTAGCGATCTTCGTCGTCGTACATGGTCCTGGCATCCACCAGCGGGACGTTCCGGTGCTGCCCAGCGAGCACTTCCAGGACGAGCGCCCGCATGATCGCGGTCGACGCGCAGCCGTGCCGGTCGGCTCGGCGACGGAGCGCCCGCCACGCGCCGTGCGTGATGAGCACCTTCTCGTTGAACTCGTTCGTCTTTTTCGAGCAGGCCCGCTTCCGGTCCTTGTAGAACCAGTAGCCCAGCAGCTGCTCAGGCTCCCGGTCGTGCAAGAGGTACTCGTGGATGCAGGAGCGCAGAAGCGCCGGCGGGTCGACGCCTCTCCACTCGCACTCCTCACGCCAGTCCTTCTTCACGATCTCCGGCATGGGCAGCATCACCTGCATGTGCCTAGTGCCAGCCCGCTTCGTCCCGAGCGGGTCCTGCACCCCGCGGCTCGCGCGGAGCACCCGTGCGCGCATTCTCACTTCGACGAGGAGGTCTGGGTCGACGCCGATCCGCTTGGCGACGGCGTCGATCTCATCGTCGGGTATCGGCATCCGCGCAAACTCGGTGCCTAGCAGACGATCCGAGAGCCACCGTCGGAACGTCAGACCACCCATGGCGCTACGGCATCACGACGCGCGGGCGTTCGCGAAGCTCCGTGAAGGTGAGATGCTTCACGTCGCCGGGCTGGATCGTGATGAAAGCGTCTGCGTTGTCCTGGCGACTGTGCAAAATGAACAGAAGCGCACCGTTGCCGCCAGAGCCGCTGGTGATTTTCAGGACGCCTTGGAGCACCGGCGTGCCGATCGGCCCGTCCTGTCCGATCCCGGTGATGTACCGATCGAACAGCTGCACGATCACGTCGCGGCCGTCGTAGATGTGCCAGCCAGTCGGTGCCTCGTTCCCTGGACGCGGCTCGGGTGCGGCCTCTGGCGTCGCCTCTGCGGTTGCTACTGCTTCATCGGACATTCTGCTCACCTCTTTCTTTCAGACGCACGAGAGCGCGCTCGGCGCCCCGCTCCCACGTCCACTCTGCCTGTATGTGCTCCGCAAGTCCACGCGCGGCTTGCTCGATACGATGCCAGTCCTCGTAGGCGGTCTGCAGAGCGCTCGCGACGTCCTCGACGCGCACGCTGGGCGCCATGGAGCCCGGAAAGTCGTCCATGGGCTCCGACGGCCCTGTCTTGACGCGCACACAGCCAGACAGCGCGGGCCCCGCAAGGTCCGGCATGTGCTCCGAGTGCCCCGTGCAGCCGGTGGCCACGACCGGCACACCGCACGCGCGAGCCTCCAGCGGCACCAGCCCGAACCCCTCGCCCCGGCTCGGCTGGCAGACGATGTGCGCGGCCGAGTAGTACGTCTCGACGACCTCTGCCTGCCCGAGAGAGAAGCCGGGGACGATCAGCAGATCGTCGCCGCCATCGTCGGCATCGAGTCCCAGCTTGAGCGCCTTCCAGCGAAGGCGGCTGGTCTCGGGCGGTGGCGCCACGAGAATGAGCGCAGCCTTGCGTGGAAGCAGGCGCTTGTGCTTGAGCCGGTGCCACGCCTCCATGAGCACAGCGGTGCCCTTGCGCTCGGTCTCACCGCTGAGGAAGTGCACGCAGTAGAACAGGCCATCGTCGTACTGCCGCCGCGCGCGCTCGCGCTGTGCCTCGCGGACGTAGTGGACCTCCGGCGTCACCCCGTGCCGGGCAACGATCACCTCGCGCCTGGGGAAGTAGCGTTGCAGCACCGCGGCGCCCCACTCGCTCGGGGCGATGAGCCCACCGTCGAGCAGCCCGCGTGGACACACCTCGGACGGCTCCGTCATGGCGCGAACGAAACCGTCGGCGATCGTCTCTCCGTTCGGCGCCAGCAGAAGCCAGTGCTCCCGGTGGTCGCCGAGGCGATGCGCCATCAGCAGCGCGCGCGGATCCCCGCAGTTGAGCGATACCGGCGCGGTGACCGCCTCCGCGTCGTCGACGTCCTCCAGATCGATGCCGACGACGCCTGCAAGCATGTCCGCGCGCCTCAGCGCTCGCTGCATTCCGCGTGTGACCTGCGCGAACGATGCCTCGCCGCGGAAGTGGCCGTACAGCGCTACCGACACAGCCACCATCCTAGCGCCATCAGAAGCGTCACGCCGATCACGATGTCCAGGGCTTCGAGGGCGGCGCGGCTCACAGAAGCTCCTCCAAGTTGCGATGCATCGTCGCTGCTACCCGCTCGACGCTGTAGGCGCTCAGGTCAGAGTTCCACGAACTGCCCGGCAGCGCTTGCTGGAGCGCCTCGGCGAGCGCGTCCACGGAGCAATAGGCCCACTCGGCGTGAATGGGCCACCCGTTCGCCTTGGCGAACCAGGAGGGGACCGGAGCCATGCGGTACGGCACGCGGATCGACGACGCTGGCGCCCAGTCATCCGTCGCTCCGTACGGCACATGCACCAGCGTGTTCCCACTGAGCACGGCGTCGAACGCCGGCATCTCCCAGCCCTCGCCGTGCGACGCCGACACGTAGATATTGTGCATCGCGTGCATCATGCGGATGTCCTGCTGCGACGCCTCGCCGTCGACGATCTGCACGCACCTACGCGACTCCGCGGCGGACCACTTGAGCCCGAAGCGGTTGACCCAGTTGTCCAGAGTTTCCAGAGGCGCGCGCGCGTTCCGCGTCTTGATCAGAAGGCTCGCGCCGTCGTTCGGTCCGAACGCCGACAGAAACGCCCCGATCAGCACGTCGTGATTCTTGCGCGGCTGCCACGCGCCCATGGTGTAGAAGCGCCGCGGGCCCAGGGCGAGCAGATCACCTACCGGGACGCTTTCCCTAGCGCGCACCTCTCCGGGCGCGCGTGGATCCGGGTCGTAAGAGAAAGGGACGACGCGCACCTTCGCAGGCGAGACGCCTTGAGCGATCAGAGCCTCCGCGTTCTGCCTGCATGGCACCCAGACCTGCGCCGGCTCTCTCTCCAAGCGCTCGGCGAGCGACATGGCCACTCGGTCCCGCTCGATCATGACGTAAGCGACGGAGCGCTTGGGCATCGGTGGTACCTCGCGGATGCCCTCCTGCAGCGTGGTCGTCATGACCCGCACCGGGGCCGGATAGACAACACCGAGCTTGACGAGGGGAGCGACCTCCTCCAGCGCCTCGGCCTGCACCCACTGCTCAGGCCACAGTCGCATCGTGACGGGGATGCGCGTCGCGAGCGTGCGGGCCTGCCTTCGCGCGAAGCGGCCGATGCCGTCGACGTATTGCCCCCACTGGCCGTAGTAGTCGATCACCCGAAGCTCCCAGCCTCGCTCAGTCGCTGGGGCAGCGTCGGGTTCAGGCTGCGGGCCAGCTGCATGACCAGGCTTCGCATCCGAGCGCCGACCGCTGGCGCACCGTACTGCTGGTAGAACGCTGGCGGATGCACGCGCCGCGTGGGCGGCTGTGCGACCGCGAGCGCGCTCGCAAGCTCGTCAACGCCGCATGTTGCCCATTGAGCGCCATGTTCCCAGCCGTACTCCGCCGGCACATCCTCCAGCGCCGGAGCGCCGTCCGTAACACGCACCACGCAGGCGTTCATGTGCCGCGCCCCGAGGCCGCGCGTGCTACTCGCGTAGTCTTCCGAGCCGCCCCAGCCGACATGTACCAGCGAGTTCCCGGCGCAGAGCGCGTCGAACGCACCAAGCTCCCAGGCTTCCCCGTGCGACGGGCTCACGTAGATGTTGTTCTGCTGGTGGATGCGGCTCATGTCCGCGTCGCTCAGCTTCTTCGTGACGATCCGCACGCGCTTCTGCACGACCTCCGGCGTCCACAGGTTGTCGCGCACGACCCGGCTCTGCAGCCAGTGCGCCATGCTCTCGCGCACGTCCGGATAGTCCTTCCACTGCCCCCAGCCATGCGTCTTGATCATCAGGGACACGCGATCGTTCGGGCGGAAGGCTCGCAGGAATGCGCCGAGCAACGTGTGGTAGTTCTTCCGCGGCTCCCACTTGCCGATGGCGTAGAAGCGCCTCCCGTCCGGCACCTCACGGCGCCCACGCGGAGCAGGAATATGCGACGGCAGGTGCCGGTCGGGCTCGTACGGCTGCGGGACCACGTGCACCTTTTCCTCGGGCACACCGTTGGCGACGAACACGTCCGCGTTGCGTTGGCACGGCACCCAGACCTGACCGCAGCGCTCCAGAATCTCGACCAGCGCCTTGTCGATCGTGCTGCGCTCCCACGAGGTGTAGACGATCGTCGCGTCGTACACGGACTTCTCCAGCGCAAAGCCGGCGAGGCGGCCGCCGGGAGGGCAGATCAGGTTGTGCAGCTGCCCAGGGCTGTGCAGAATCGTTTGCCGGATCGCGATGGCCGTCTCGCTCAGCGAGACATTCCGCAGGTGACCGATCTCGTCGAGCACCTCCGGGTCGAGTTCGTCATCGCGCGCCATCCGACCCGTCGCGATCGTGCGCAGGCACACTGGGAGCCCAGCTTGCGACAGCGCGCGCACCTGCGCTCGGGCGTGGCGCGCGATGCCGTCGTTGAGCTTCTGCCAGTTTGCCTGGTAGACGATGCCGATGGGCAAGAGTGCAGGCTCGCCAGGCGCGACGATCGGCTGTGCAAGCTCCGCCTGCGTCGGTGGCCGTGCGCTGCCGCCGTCGAGAATGCCGGCGCGCGCGGGCGCCTGGTACTTGCCGATCTGGTCCGTTAGCTCAGTCATCGTTGAGGATCCCCATCTCGCGCAGCAGCGCGATCGTTTTGCGCGCCTCCACTCGGTCGCTCTCCTGCTCCTCGTGCGTCAGGTCGGCGTACGGCGTCTCTCGCTTACGCTTCCACTCATCGCGGCGCTCCGGGCTGTCCACGGACTCCCGGTACGTCTCCCAGCGACTCCACCGGTCGTGCTCCAGCGCCGCGAGCGCCTCGACGAGTGCATCGTCCGCCCTCTTGCGCGCCGATAGGACGCCACGCCGTGCGATCTCTCCCTCCAGCGTGTCCGGTGACGTCAGGTCCGCAATCCGCTGCTCGCACTTCTCTACCTCGCGCCACGCCGCGTGGCACGCCGCGGACCCCGACCCCGCCGCCTGCCGCTCCGCGCGGTCGATGGCGATGGTGACCGCGGCGTTCACCTCGTCGAGCGCTCCCATCAGTCGTCGACGGCGGCGAGCAAGTCGTCCTCGGTGAGCATCATGTGCCGCTCGCGCTGGTCGGTTCCATGGATCTCGCTGCCAGCGTACTTGCCGAAGATCACGCGCTCGCCGACCTTGACGCGCGGCTCGCCCCGGCGGCGGGACCACTGCGGCCGCCCGTCGTCGCCACGTTTCCCTGGCCCGACGGCAATGATCACGCCGCGCGTGAGCGGCTCCTTCGCGTTGTCGGGGATGATGATGCCCCCGGCGGACTTGTCCTCGGCGTCGTCGACCTTCACGATGACTCGATCGCCCAGCGGGCGCAGCTTGCTCAGATCCATTTCTCTTGCTCCTTCGTTCAACGCGCAACGCCCTACTGCCGGGAACGGTAGCGAGCCGTCCTCGACGTAGGGCTGCTGGGACTTAGCCTCGCTTGCGCACTTAGGCATGTGCCCATCCCAGCCAGGGGGAGGTGGCTAGGGCCTTCGCCGCCTCCATCGACATGTTTACGATGACTCATCACGTGCCCGCCGAAACTCCTTCACTTTTCATTCGCCGCACCACTCCGTCCGCAGCGCGCCGCGCCTGCGCAACGCTTCGATCACACCCTCGTCGCCGTCCGCTTCAAGCAGCAACTCCGCTCGCTCCACCTTCGCGTCCAGACGATCTATCGCCGCCTGGATAGCGCTCACGGTGAGCAGCACTCGCCAGTCTCCAGGCTCCGGCAACGGTGCGTCGTCCGTCTCGTACACGAGCTTCACGTGCAGACCTCCGTTTTGTCATCGTCCACGAACACCGCCTCGGAGACTTCGTAGGGAGTCATCACGAATCCTTTCGTTTCGGCCGCCTGCCGTGAAGCTCGGGGGCCGATGCGCGCCGCGACTTGCGCCTGCGTCTCCGCTCGCATCCGCATGCCCTCCTCGTAGCCGGCCTCGTACTCCTCTTTCAGATCCGGCCGCGTCTCATGCTCGATGAACTCGCGGCGCTGCGCGCGCGCGCAGCAGCCGTCCTGCCAGCCACGCATGAACGACTGGTACGTCTCATGCGCGTGAACCTGCGCTGGCGCCGGCACGCCTGACATCAGACCTCCCAGACGCGGCTGTTCTCGATGCGCACCGCGAATATGTTGCAGCTGTCGCACCGGATCACCTCGTCGCACGTGACGGTGCCGCAGATCCGCACGTGGAACTGCTTGCCCCACGGATCCACGAGGTTCACCATCTCCCCGGCGCGCCGCGCGTCGATGTGAAACGACCGGTGCTTGTTCATCACCTTCATCTGCGCGAGGCCGTGCGCCACGCCGCGCTCCAGGCACTTCGGGCAGACGAGAGTGAACCCGGAGTCGCCGTCGTCGGCCACGAAGACCTCCGAGCAGCACTCCTGCTTCACCGACTTGTCGCGGTTCATGTAGTAGAGCACCAGCTGGGGATGCCCGCGGTCCATCATGCGCAGCGAATGGATGCGCGCGCTCACGAAGCCCTCCTTCGTCATGCCCTGCTGAGCGACGGCGCGCTCCTGCTTTGCCTTCTGCTGGCGCCCCACCTCGGCCGACTGTCGCGCCTCGTGCTGCTGCCGATCGTGGCGGCTTGACGTCGTGCCGCCGCGGACATGGATCAATGGCGCTCCGCCCAGGGGAGACGGGGACTTTCCGTCGGACATGCTAGCTAGCTAGCAGAGCTAGCACCGCCGTACAAGACTACTTGAGAAGCTCGGTCCGAGCCTTGACCTGCTGCACGAGAATCGCCGAGGCAATCGACACGATCGTTGCCGTGGTGACCGCGATGACAAGCTCGTGCCGATACCACGGTCGCGGCGGCAGGCGCCCCCCGACGCAGTCCTCGCACGCCGGATGCGGGTCCCCGTCCGGGCAGACGACGCACGAGCCCTCCATCAAGTGCGAGCAGTGCGGGCACGACATGACAGGCGTGCGCGTCTGCCCGAGCGCCGGCGCCGTGTGGTACATGCTACCGCTTCGGACCCTTCCACCAGGATCGGCCGAACAGGACGCCTAGAGCGATGCCGCCGGCCGCCGCAAACATCAGGTGGCCCCAGGTCGTCTCGCGGTACGAGTCGGCGGCCGTCTGTCCGACCGCCTTGGGACCGCCGCAGCCGCAGCCGCCGAGTGGCGCGTAGCGTGGGAGCACGTTCTGGTTGACCGGGACGATGCTCGGCGCGAACGCGGCGCCGACGCCAACGCGGGGAGGTCCGGCGCGCAGAGGATTCTTTCCCCAGCCTGGCACCGGCGCGAACTGCCACCCCGGCGTCCCCGAGGGTAGCTCGTGGTAGTCCGCTTGGGGAACGTCGTAGAAACTGCCGACTGCTTTGATCCCGGGGTCCATCTGTCTCATCCCTTCCTGAACCGGTACACGGCTCCAGCGCCAAAGCTCAACGCCACGGTCGCGAAGAACATGCGTGTGAGAAATCGCTCGCGCCGGGTCCTACAGGACACGTACGGTGCGCACCCATTCTGGACGCACTCCGGGTTGCTTTCATTCCACTTGTCCTCGGCATATCCGGCGACCGCGTAGCTCATCACATCCCTCGCTTCACCGTCGCGGCAAGCCACCCGACAAGCCAGCCAGTGGGGTAGGCGATCCCGAAACCAATAGCGGCTATAAAGGCCACGTTCGCTGGATCGAGACGACAGCTAGGCGGAAGCTCCGCGTATGGCTCGGGCTGTGCGCAGCCGGCCGCTTCGCACCGTGCCCGCTCCTCATCCGAAGGAACGAGAACACCGTCCAAAAGCAACGGGAATGACCTCACGCCGCTACCTCCTCGAAGTGCTTGCGCAGCACCTCGAACGCTTCGTTGATCTTCTGCAGTCGCCTCGTGTTGCGCTGCCTATCGCGATCGCCCTGCGGCACGTCCGCATTGTACTGCCGCACGAGCAACTTGTACTGCTTCTTGACCTCGCCGAGTGTCGCCGTCTCGTCGAGCTTGAGCGTCTTGAATGCCGCGGCGACCTTCGCGTACTGGTTCTGCTGCTTCTTCTGCTCCCACGTGTCGCGAGCGCTCCTAAAGTGCGCCTTCGCCTCACCGATGCACACGGCACAGGTGGCATCAGCCTGGTAGTCGACGCGGCAGTGAGCGAGGCACGACCAGCGTCCGCAGCTGTCGCAGCGCACGATCGCGGTGGCCCTGCATCGCTGCAGCTGCTCGTCGTGGCCAACGTGCGGAACCTGGCAAGGCTGTGGGCTGACGAGCGCCATGGACCACTTCGTCAGCGCGTGTGATGTCAGGTGCGAACCCCATGTCTTGAGTTGCTCGACGATCTCGTTGGTCGCTTCCATGCGCTGCTCGACGTTCTGCGAGAGCACGTCGACCAAGGTGCTCCACGGCACCTCGTTTCTCAGCTTGGTCAGGAAGTCCTTCGTTCTCATCGAAAAAAAAGCGGCCGGGGGGTTTAGGCCCGGCCGCCCCAGGAGGTGCAGGCGCACCGGGGATCTGATCAGCGGCGGCGCCGACGACGGTTGCGCCGATTCGGGCTGTAGCTCTTGGTTGGCTTGTTCTGCGTCACGTAGTAGATGCCGATCGCAGCGATGGCGGCGAGACCGAGGAGCATCCCTCGGCTCGGGCCAGCCGTGGCAGGCGCGGGAGGCGGCGCCGGAGCGACGTCCGGCATCACCATGTCCTGACCGACGCCCGCGAAGTATTCACCGACGCCCGCGAAGTATTCGCCGACGCCGCGGAGCTTCCCAAGGATGCCGTCCTTGTACGCGGAGTCGGGACCCGGCGTCGCGCCGCCAGGCGGAGCACCGACGATGCCGTCGCGGTACGCCATGAGCGGTCCGTCGAACTGACCGAAGCCCTGGATGCCGGCAGCCGCCTGCTCGTACTGCCCGAGCGAACCATCCTGAAAGGCCATGAGGGCTCCGTCGCCCGCAGCGCCCGGAGGACCGCCGAGCACCCCGTCGGAGAAAGCCATCAGCTTCCCGTCCATTTGACCCATTCCTCTTGCCATCGTCTCGACCTTTCTAGCTGCGCTTGGGCTTGGCGAACCCCTGCGCGAGCGCGACAGGGATTGCGAAGATCGGCAGGGCCGACCCGAAGACGAACCAACCGAACGCCCATCCGGCTGACTGGTTGCGCTTGTAGCCGTGGTACGCGCCGCCGACGCCGCCGAGATACGACAGAACTTTGCCGACCGACTGCCACTTGCTGGGCGCGGGCTGGAGCGGGGGCGGCGCGATGACCGTCACCGCCTCCGGCGGGTCATAGACCGACGGTGCCACCATCACATCCGGCGGAAGCTCCGCGCTCACCAGAGACTCCTCAACTACGAGGACAGGCTCATCCTGCCCGAGCCCCAACATCGCGAATGGAGGCGCCACGATGCTCAGCACATCGTTCCGGCTCACGTGAGGACGAGGCACAATGCCGAGGCCCGCTGCTCCCTGATTGATCGGTGTGCTGCCGTAGTACGCCATACCAGAACCTCTCCTAGACTATCGCGCGTCAGCGCTCGATGAAAGCCTGCAGCCTGTCATGCAGCGAATATGCCGCAACGACGCCGACAACGACGCCAACGCCCATCCAGGCCCAGCCTGGGACACCGGCCTCAAGCTCATCGGCCCCGAGCCCCGCGAACCGCCCCACGAGGCCCATCGGTCCGTGTCCGGCCACCAAAGGACCAGCAATCTCGGGGATTCCCGCGAGGCCGACGAGGTTCGGGTTCATCTAGCCTTCTTCCTCTTCTGGTACAGGTAGTAGCCGGTGCCCCCGGCGGCGATCAGCCCGAGGATGCCGAAGATACCCATGGTCGCCGTAGAGCGCTTCTCGGGCGGCGGTGGCGGCGGTGGGGCCAGCGCCTCCGGCGGCGGAGGCGGCGGCGCCGGGATGGGCTGCGGCGGCGGCGGCGTCTGCGCGACCTGGCACGTCGGCGCGTTGTTGTACTGCGACCACCACGTCGAGTCGTGCATCCCAAGCCAGCAGAGCGCGTTCAGCGTCGGGTCGGGCCCATCGGCGCCATGGGCTCGGCAGTATGTGCGCCCGGTCTCCGACTGCTCGTCCAGGCACGACGGCACCGGGGGGAGGTTCTGCGGAGTGCAGTACGGCGCCTGCGCGTAGAACAGCGGCCCGAGGCCGCCTTCGCACCACTCCTTGTGCTCTTGGCCGGCGTACTGCTTCGCGATACAGCCGGCAACGGCCCACGCAGTCGCGTCGTCCATGCACGTCGGCGCCGCGGGGCAGAGCGGGGTGTCCTTCACCGCACAGGCCAGCTGTCCCGCGAAGCGGCTGTCCGGCGGCATGTACGGCGAGACCTGCTGAGCAGCGTAGGACTGCTCCATTTGCTGCACCTGCGCGCCAGTGAAGAGAATGTCGCTCTGCCCGACGCCGCGAATCGGCTTCTGGTTCTGCTGGACGGTGTAGGCGTAGCAGATCAGGTTCGCGGCGTTCTTCTCGTCCTGCGTCATGCAGGTCGGGATCGCCACGCCGAAGCGCACTCCGGTGGGGGTGTAGTCGACCAGACCGAGGCCATCACCACCGTACATGTCAGCCGCCCTTCTTCTTTTTCTTCGCCGCGAAGACGATACCACCGACCACGGCGACGCCCAGCACGCCAACGATGCCGAGTGTCGCCGTGCTCATCTTCTTCGGTGGCGGCGGTGGCGGTGGTGGCGGTGGTGGCGGTGGTGGCGCGAAGGTTGTCGGATCCAGGTCGAAAAACAATTCCTCCGGAATGGTCGTCGGCGCGACCTCGGTTTGCTCGACCTCCGGAGCGACCTCTACGACAGGCTCGGGCGCAGCGGCGACGGGGCACTTGTCCATCCGCTGCGCCGCCCAAAGCTGCCAGCAGTGGGCGTTCTTGCGCGGATCCGGGCCCTGGTAGCCGTACTGACCGCAGTAGGCCGTGTCGATGTCCTTGTTCAGCTGCTCGCACGTCATCGCGTCGATGGGCTGCTGCATCTGCCCCTTGAGCGTCGGGCAGTAGCGCAAGTCGCGGTGCGACTGGAACCACGTGTTGATCGCTGGCGTCGACGCGCAGATCGAGTCGACCGGATCCGCGATGCACTGGAGCACCAACTCCGCGTGGTACCTGTTGTGACAACCCTTGTGGCACGGCGGCACGTGCGTGAGGTCGTACAGGTACATGTTGTTGGGGCTCTTGGACATGAGCCACACCGCAGCGTTGTTCGTCGCGTCGCTGCCCTTCCAGCCGTGCTGGCGGCCGTACATGATGAGCCCGATCGTCGCGTCATCGAGACACTGTGGGATCGGGAAGGCGGCGCGCATCCATGCGTCGGCCTCCGGGCTGCCCGGAATGTCGTAGAGGTTGCACTGGATCGCTCGCAGCGTGAACGCATCGAAAACGCTTTTGGTGACCCCTGGCGGCGGCGTTCCAAGAAACGACGCCGCCAGCATCTGCACCAGCGTGGCGTTCAGATTGGTGACGCCAGCCCACGCCTCGCACGACATGGCCGCCGCGTGCGCGACGCTCTGGTCGTTGATCGGAAATTCGGGCAGCGCCGCGCCCAGACCGAGGAGCTTTCCAGATGTGCCGTGGTACGTCATCGCCCGCTATCCTTCTTTCGCTTCCACCAGAAGGCGAGCCCGCACGCCGCAAAGCCGACGATGATGGGAGCGTTCCGGCTGGACCAAAAGGACGGCGCCTGCACCGTCGTCTGCGTCGTCACCTGCGGCGGCGGAGCAGGCGGCGCTCCGGGCTGTGCAGAGCTTGGTGTGAGCGCCAGCTGCGCCGCGAGCGCGTCAGCGAAGGGCAGCGTCGGCCACGAGACGCGGCCGCCCTCCGGACCGATCATCCACCCCGAGCCGTACGGCACCTCCGCCTGAGCGGCCCAGACGAGCTTGCCGTTGTACTGCTGCGCGGCGGACTGGAGCGGCTGCACATGCTGTGGCGCGTTCGCCATGTCGATGCGCTGCCCCCAGTGCAGGAAGTAGATGCGTGGCACCACGTTTGGATCGCCGTCCTGAAAGATGGCGATGGTCGAGTATGGAGCGAACGCCGTCTTCTTCCACATCTGCTCGACGGCGGTCGCGCTCATCGGCTCCTGCGTCACGATCGCGACGAACGGAAGCGGATCGCCGAAGGCAAGCTCCTCCGCCTGGCGAACATTCTCGTCGGTCAACTCGTACAGCGCGAGTCCGTCGACCATGTTCGGGTCGCCTGGATTCGGCTGTTCGAGCCACTCCAGATCACCGACCTGCTCCGCCCACTTGACGTAGTAGTTGTTCAGTGGAAGCTGCAGCGTCTGCGGCACCGTGGCGAAAAGCTCCAGCGCCTGCAGCTGCCCGAGGCCGACACCCTGCGGGATGGGCAGCGACGAACGTCCAGCGATCGGCTGGGTATTCGGCACGTACCGCTCCATCACGCTCATGGCGCCCCCTTGATCTCAGTCTCAGAAGATGACCGACCGACGTTTCCCGAGCACGAGTAGGCTTCCCGCATGTCCGTCACGAGAGCGATCCCCGATACCCGCCGCTCCACCTGGGGCCGGTGGAGTTTTGGCGACACCGGTCGGCCAACTTCTGAGGCTGAAAACTTCATCGCGGGCCGCCTCCCGCCGAACCCCGTCCGCCGCTGGCATGTGTCATCGGCTTCATGCACTCGGTCATGCTCGACACCCACTCGTCGGGCAGCAGCAGCCCCGCGATGTCGTACTCGACGAACGCAATCGGCGAGGGGATTGGTCGGAAGATCACGCAGCGCACCTGCACAGTCTGCCCCGAACGCACGTACAACGTGAAGGGAACAGAGAGAGCCCCGTACCGCTGGGGGCGCTGCGGGAGCAGGGAGAGCCCGGCGCCGGCCGCATTCGCGAAGCTGTTCGACGCCGCGATGTTGAACTTCGCGGGGGGCGTGTTCAGTACCTGGGAGAACTCAGAGGACCGAATCTCCGGCGCGAACGCCTGCGTCGTCTGCTGGATCGGGATGGGATCGATCTCGAACCGCACGTTTCCGAGGTGGCGCTGGTCCACCGTCAACTCGAAGCCCATGAGCGATGAAAACCGCCGGTTCTCGACGGGCACCGTGTCCCCAGGGTCGACGCCCTGGAAGCGGTAGATGTCCGGGCGCAGGTCGAATAGGAGCAGGTCGAACGTGTCCGGTACTCGGAAGGCTCCAAGCTCAAAGACAAACGGCCGCTCCGGACTCACGCCAGCGGAGAACATGCCCTCCGACGGCAGCCGTCGGTACAGCTGCTCGAACGGCGACACCATGGGGTGCACGAGCAGCGTGTTGAGCGCGCCGCCCGCAAGCTGCACCCGCTGCGCCGCGTCGCAGCCCCACCCGGTGGCTTCGCCCTCGTCCGGAGACGGTCCGAGACGAGCGCTCTGTCCGGGCGTGAGCGTCCGTACGTTTCGTGGTGGAGCCGGAGGGCCGATTCCCAAGCCACGAACGTCGCGCTCACGGAGCAGGAGGTCCGGCCGCACGCTGAGCCCCCTACGTGATCCTCACCGGCCCTGGCGGCTGGACGATCCGGAAGCCGTGCAGGCCGATGACGAGGATGCCGTCCGGGAGACGCGAGATCGGGTCCTGCGTCGCCACCGGGTTGAGCGGGTCACTGATGCCCTCGTGAACGTCGTACTGGCTCGCGAGGAACGGGTAGAGGCCACCCGCTCCGTAGCCAGATAGGTTGCCGGCGTTCGGGTTGTTGACGTGCGTGGGACGGATCTTCCACTGCAGCGTCTCGCCGCGCTCGAAGAAGTCCAGGCTGCCCAGCTGGAACGGCGCGTTGATGCTCGTCGTGTAGAAGCTCGACGGCACCTCCTGGTTCGACCGCGGGTAGGCGGCGCCTTGGTTCAGGAACTCGATGACGCCATCGAACTCCATGCTGCGGAAGCCCGACAGGTTGGTCGGGCTCGCGACGATGGGGGCGCCGGTGCCTGGGAACGCGATCCCCGCGACGGGGTTCAGGACGCCGGCCGATGCGTCGTTCAGGTCCCACGCGCTGTTGATCGGCCGGTACCGCCCAAAGCTGCGCCCCTGAAAGGTCGCCTCCTCCTGCGTCTGCGGATCCACCGACTTGAACTGGTATGCGGACTGAAAGGTAGCGAACCTCGCCACAGCGACGAACGGTCCGTCCTGCGAGATCGTCCGAGTGCCCTGCGCCTCACCGGTGACGTTCGCGCCGATGGGAATGTCCACCAGCATGTCGAACGGGATGCGTCGCCCAGGGATCGACTCGATGTACCGGATATGGTCCGACACCGAGACGTTCCCGTTGCCGGGACCGCTGCCCTGGACCGCTGAAAGCGCCCCGCCGAGGTTTTCGAGGTCGCGCCGGAGGCGCTCCATCTCTTGACGCCCAAGACCCTGCTGGCCTTGCTGGCTCTGAATCTGCTGCTGCAGATTGCGCACCTCGCCGGAAAGTCGCCCGACGTGATGCTGCAGGTTGCCGATGATCTGCTCGAAATTTGCCAAAGTAGCCTCCGCAGTGGAGTGGACCGGACGAAGCCGTAGACCTGCCGAAGCAGTGAACCTTTGGCTGCCGGCGACCCGCGTGATAACGAGCCGCCGGCAGACGAGGCGCGGCGCTAGGCCGCTACCTTGCTATTGCACGTCACGTGCGAAAAGACCATCGAACATGAACTGGCAGCACTTGTTGATGCCGTCAGCCGCGTTGAGGTTGTCGCGCAGCGAGAGCATGTTGCGGCCGCCCGTCGTGGTCATGCCCGCGATGGGGCCGTTGCCGCCGTCGGGGAGACCGTTGATCTCCGCGACGCACCGCACATTCTGCCGTGGGGGCAGCAGAATCGCGCGAGCCAGCCGCAAGATAGCGGTGTGGTCCGGCGTCCCGTTGTTCATCATGATGATGTCGGATGCGTCTCCGAGATCACCCCACAGACCGCCGCCCGCCGGGAAGTACCAGGTCGGCATGTTCGTGATGCTGAACTTCTCGCCCGTCCCGTAGGACCAGTGCAGCTGCTCCTCCGTCTGCCAGTGCAGCCGGAAAACGTCCTCGATCGAGCCGATGTAGTTCGGCGCGCCCGGGCCGGTCGTCGGAAAGACGCCGCCGCCACCGGGACCACGATCGAAGAACTGCGCGGCTCCCGCGGAGCCGAAGTCGCCGTTCTGCTTCTCGTTGCCCACCGGGTTCCCCTCGCCGCGGATCTGCGAGTTGCGGTACCAGGTGAATACGCGAAGCGCGAGCGTCACGTGCGACTGGTCGGAGGGCAGCGTGCTGCCGTTCTGGAGGTTCGTGACGGCGTTGATGTCGTCGCCACGGGTCCGGTTGGTGAAGAGGGACTCGCGGTCGTTGATCTTCGGCGAGTTGCCGCCGAGGCCGGCCGTCCGGATCAGGGTGTCGAAGAACGGCTGGTGGACACGCTCCCTCACGTTCGTGAGCTTTGCCATGTGCTTGATTTCCTTTGGAAAACGGGTTGAGTGACCGGGCTACGTTGGAAGGGCACGACCCTTATGTCCCAGCCGGTTCTGACACCCCAACCCCGGGGGCTCGCGCCCGTCGGGGTTGGTCGGTGTCGGGGCACATGCCGGGGACGAGCCGGCCGTGGGGGACCCCTATGCGGGCGCTCAGCCGCCGCTGAGGATGCCGTTCCCTCCGGGGCCCTGGAGAATCCCGGCAGGGATCTCGCTCTCGGTGGGCGTGTCGCCGGCGGACATCGTGCCGGCCCAAAGCGGCCCGGACGGGATCCACTGCGACTGCGTGGGAACGCGGTGCTCCGAGAAGCCGCCGTTGCTCGGCGCCGCGGCGAAGAACTCGCCCATGCCACGCATCCCGCGCATGCCGGCCGCCGCCTGACGGAACTGGCCCATGCCAGCAGCCGCCTGACGGATGCCCTGCCCGAGCCCAGCCGCGCTCTCGGCGAGGGTGAGCACGTCGTCGAGGTTCGAGTCGGGCCGAATGCCGTCGTCGATCTGCCCCGTCGCACGGTTGGGCTGGAGCGCCAGCGGGCCCGCCTTCTCGTAGGAGCCGACGCCCTGCACGCCGCTGTTGGCGAAGTATTCGCCCATCGCGTTGGAGGCGAAGTATTCGCCCGTGCCGGCCGCGGCCTGGCGGAACTGGCCCATGCCGGAGACGGGCGCGTACTGCGGCATGATCGAGGTGGCGTGCCGTTCGAGAGCACCCATCCCGCGCATCCCGCGCATCCCGCGCATCCCGCGCAGGTTGTACGCCGAGGAGTTCGAGTAGCCCTCCAGGTAGGAGACCATGCCCGTCTGCCCCATCGCTGTCGCGACGCTGACCGCCAGCTGCTGGAGGAAGCTCACCGCCATGCCGCCGTTGATCGCCGCCTTCGTCTCGGGCTTCATGCCCTTCCCGAGCACGTTGACGCCCATGATGCCGCCGGCGAGAACGCCGAAGCCGCAGATCGGCTTCTGCCACACCGCCATGGCCGGCATCGGGATGAGCGTGCACGCGAAGCCGGTGAGGAATCGGTGCGCGATGAACCCGCCGAAGATCAGGCTGCCCGTCTTGAGCAGACGCTGCAGGTCGCTCATGAACTGGTTCTTGCGGTACCGGCGGCGGTTCGCCTTCATCTTCTTCCCGCGGCGGTTCGACGCATAGATCGTCACGCCACGACGGCTGCCGATCCTCCGAATCGCACGCTTTTTGGTCGTGCGGCGCTTGGTCGTGCGCTTCCGCCCCTTCGCGCTCGCTGGTCGCTTGGTCGTGCGGCGCTTGGTCGTGCGCTTCCGCCCCTTCGCGCTCGCTGGTCGCTTGGTCGTGCGGCGCTTGGTCGTGCGCTTCCGCCCCTTCGCGCTCGCTGGTCGCTTGGTCTTTGCCTTGGTGCTCCGACGCTTGGTGGAGCGTCGCTTGGTCGATCGCTTTTTACTTGCCACTGTTTTCGCTCCTGCGCTGGAAACGCCCTTGAAGGACTTGCCGGCCGTCTTTTCGGCCTGCGTGAATGGAACGGCTCGGACGGCTGCTTGCGCGGCCTCCTTCACCTTCATGCCGCGCTTCTTCGCGGCGTTGAAGGCGGCGAGCCGCTTGCCCGCGCGCTTCTGCGCCGCGGTCCGGTTCGGTACGAACATACCGCCCTTCTTGTAGATCCGCTCGGCGGCCTTGCTGCGCTTCTTGGTGATCTCGTCGAGATGTGACCGGATCGCGTCTCGAACGGCCGAAGTCCCCGCGCGCCCTTCGAGCACCTGCTTCATGTCGCTCGGAGAGAGCGCGCCGGTGATGGCCCAGACGGGGATCTTGGAGAGCCGACCGTCCTTGCGCCGGTACATGTAGCTGTACTCGGAGCGCCCCGTTTCGGGGTTCACGAGCTTCGCGCGTCGGTAGGGGCCGAAGGCGACCCGCGACTTCACGGTCCGCTTCTTCTGGATCTCCTTGTACTGCTTCGGAAAGGCGGAGAAGCGCGCAGTGCGCGCCTTCGCCGACTTCTGCGCCTTCGCCGCCTCCGCGATGCCACCGAATCCGCGCTTCGCTTCCCGGCGAGACTTCTCCGCTTCGCGGTCGCGCTTGGGCTTCTTCGCGGCGGCCTTCTTGGGCTTCTTCGCGGCGGCCT